>ERZ772900.1027-NODE-1027-length-27296-cov-5.302412_pt1 | contig 27296 bp, 22 predicted proteins | sample MGYA00512124_ERZ772900 | MGnify/ENA primary metagenome ERZ772900 (study PRJEB29015, sample SAMEA2737716) | human gut metagenome | biome: human gut; feature: human-associated habitat; material: faeces | place: China | collected 2012 ... | reverse complement strand
GGGGTTGCTCATATCGACCCCGGCGATTTTCAGCAGGCTGATCGGATCGGTGCTGCTGCCGCCGGAGAGGAAGCGCTTGTAGTCCGCCACCGCGGGTGTTCCCTCCTTGAGGATGCGGTTTGCGATGGCCACCGCCGCGGAAAAGCCCGTGGCGTACTGGAACACATAGTAGTTATAGAAGAAGTGCGGGATGCGCGCCCACTCGAGGGCGATCTCCGGGTCGGAGACCATGTCCGGTCCGAAATAGAGCTTGTTGAGTGCGAGATACTTCTCGCAGAGCGCGTCGGCCGTCAGCGCCTCGCCGCGCTCGGCCATGCGCCCCATCTCCAGCTCGAACTCCGCGAACATCGTCTGGCGGTAGACCGTGCCCTTGAACTGGTCGAGGAAGTGGTTGATGAGGTACGCCCGCTCGCGCTTATCGTCCGTGTGCGCGAGGAGGTAGCGCATCAGCAGCACCTCGTTGCAGGTGGAGGCGACCTCCGCCACAAAGATGACGTAGTCGCTCGTGCAGGTGGGCTGGTACTTGCAGCTGTGGTAGCTGTGCAGCGCGTGGCCCATCTCGTGGGCGAGGGTGAACTGGCTGTCGAGGTTGTCCTTGTGGTTGAGCAGGACGTACGGGTGCGGATAGCTGTTGCCGGAGGAGTAGGCCCCGCCGCGCTTGCCGACGTTCTCATAGACGTCGATCCAGCGGTGGTCAAACCCCTCGCGCAGGAGCGCCGTGTAGTCCTCGCCGAGGACGCTCAGCGCGTCGAGCACGGTCTGCTTGGCCTGCTCGAAGGAGATCTTCTCATCGGCGTCTGCCACGACGGGAGTATAGACGTCGTACATGTGCAGCTCCTCCACGCCGAGGAGCTTCTTGCGCAGGGCGACGTAGCGGTACATCTTGTCGAGGTTCGCGTGGACGGCCTCAATCAGGTTCAGATAGACCGCCTGCGGCACCTCGGTCGCGTCGAGTGCGGCCTCGAGCGTGCTGCCATAGCGGCGGGCGTCGGCAAAGAACTTCAGCTGCTTGAACTGGGCGTCGAGCGTCGCGGCGACGGTGTTCCTGAACTCGCCCATGCGGTGATAATACGTCTCAAACGTGTTCTTGCGGAGCGTGCGGTCGACGCTCATCAGCAGCGGCACGAACGTCCCGTCCGTCAGCGTGTGCGCCGTGCCCTCCGCGTCCGTCACGTCCGGGAACGTCAGATCCGCGTCGCGGAAGACACTGCCGATCTTGTCCGGCGCGTCGGCCATCTCACCGGCGGCGGCGAGCAGCTTTTCGCACTCCGGGGAGAGGATGTGCGCCGCGCGGCGGCGCAGCTGCTCGAGCACGCGGCGGTACGTCTCCAGCTCCGGCTGGGCGGCGTAGAAGAGCTGCAGCGTATCCTCGGGGATGGCCATCAGCTCGGGCGTGGCAAACGCGGCAGCGCTCGCGATGGCAACATAGCGGCTCGTGGCCTTACTGCGCATGTCCTGATAGAAGCTGTTGCTGGTGTCCTCGTCGCCCTTGCAGCTCGCGTAGCCGAGCAGCTTCGTCAGACGGATGCTCAGCGCGTCCTGCAGGCGCATCCACGCCAGCAGATCCTCCGCGCTGCGGCCGAGTGTCCCGCGGAAGGCGGCGATCTCCTCGGGCACGGCGGCGAGCGCGTCATACTCCGCGCGCCACGCCTCGTCGCTCGGGAAGATGTCCCGCAGATCCCAGGTCAGCTCCTCCGGCACCTCGCTGCGCGGGAGAATTTTCTGTGTATCCATATCGTATACCTCCGTTCGAGTAATTGAACCATGCCGATAGTATACCACGCCGCCGCTGTTTCTTCAATCACATAGAAAAGACTGCCGGAGGGAAAATCCCTCCGGCAGTCGGCCATTTGAAAAGTCTCACAGAGTTCGCGGCTCGGGAGCCGCGAATAAAATCCAATCCGTTTTTTGCGGCGGCGTGTACGTCACAAAAAACACTTTGCGCGGAGAGAGTGTGTTTTTCCCGCTGTAAGCGGACAAAACGCGCGGGTTGGAGCGAAACCTATTTGCACAAAAAAGGGCGCAGCCCTTTTTTGTGCAGTTGTTTATCGTGCGTTGTACGCCTTGATGCCCAGCGCCAGCAGATCCATCGCGCGCTCGAGGTCCGCCTGCTTGAGAACGTAGGCGATACGCACCTCGTTTTTGCCCTTGCCGGGCGTGGCGTAGAATGGCTCGCCGGGGGCGAACATGACGGTGTCGCCGTTGTCCTCGAACTCCTCGAGCAGCCACTGCTGGAACTTGTCCGCGTCGTCGACGGGCAGGGCGGCCATCAGATAGAACGCGCCCTTCGGGCACTCGCACACGACGCCGGGGATCTCCTTGAGCTTGCGCACGACGGTGTCGCGGCGGCGCTTGTACTCGTCGCGCACGGCGGCGAAATACTCGGGGCCTACGCTGTACATCGCGGCGGCGGCCACCTGATCGAGCGTGGGGACGGACAGGCGGCACTGGGCGTACTTCATGGCCTCGGCCATGAGTTCCTTGTTGCGGGAGATCATGCAGCCAATGCGCGCGCCGCAGGCGGAGAAGCGCTTGGACACCGTGTCGATGACGATGACGTTCTCGGCCGCGTCCTCAAACTCGCCGAGCGACTGCAGCGGCTCGCCCGCGTAGATGAACTCGCGGTAGGCCTCGTCGCCGATGATGAACAGGTCATGCTCCTTGGCGATATCGACCACCAGGCGCATCTCCTCGGGCGTGAGCACCGTACCGGTGGGGTTGCCGGGGTTGGTGCACATGATGGCGCGGGTGTGCTCGTTGATGAGCGGCTCGATGCGCGCGCGGTCGGCGTAGCGGTAGCCCTCCTCGGGGCTGGTCGGGATGGGGCGGATCTTCGCGCCGCAGGTATAGACCATCGTATAGTAGTTGGGGTAGAACGGCTCGGGGATCAGGATCTCGTCGTCGTTGTCGAGGATGCAGTTCATCGTGATCTGCAGCGCCTCGGAGCCTCCGTTGGTGATGAGGATATCGCCCTCGTCAAAGTGCATGTCGAGCTTGGCATAGTAGCCCTGGATGGCGTGGATCAGCTCGGGGATGCCGGGCGAGGGTGCGTACTCCAGCACGGGCAGGTCGAAGTTCTTGATCGCGTTGAAGAACGCCTTGGGCGTCTCGATATCGGGCTGACCGATGTTCAGATGATAGATTTTTCTGCCCTTTGCCTCAGCCGCCACCGCATAGGGATGGAACTTGCGCATGGGTGACAGTCCGCATTTGAGGACCTTGCTGGAAAATTTCATGTTTTCTTACCTCCTGTTTTGATGCTAAAGGCCTGGCCTTTTCTCTCTATGGTAGATATACTATCGTATTCCCGAAAAATGTCAATCGAAAATTCTGTGCCGGGCGGCGCGATTTCTATAAAAAAACCGGGTCGGATCTCGCAATCCGGCCCGGCTCATGGGGTTCGGTCAGTTCATCTGCTTTCTGCGCGAGAGATTGACGGTGCCGTCCTGCATGTCGTTGAGGGAGTCGAGGCTCTTGCCCGTACCCTCGGCGACGCAGCTGATGGCGTCCTCGGCGACCATCGTGTGGATGCCCGTGCGCGCCTCGATCAGCTTGTCGAAGCCGTCGACAAGGCTGCCGCCGCCGGTCATGACGATGCCGTTGTTGGAGATGTCGGCCACCAGCTCCGGCGGCGTGCGTTCAAGCACGCCGTGGACGGCCTCGAGGATGCGCTCCACCGGCTCCTCGAATGCCTCCATCATCTCCGTGGAGGTGACGGAAATCGTCTTGGGCAGACCCGTCATCAGGCAGCGGCCCTTGATCTCGATGGACGTCTCCTCCTCCTTGGGATAGACGCAGCCGATCTCCATCTTCATCAGCTCGGCGGTACGCTCGCCGATGAGGATGTTGTGCTTGCGGCGCATGTATTTCACGATGGACTCGTTGAACTGGTCGCCCGCGACCTTGATGGAGACGCTCTCCACCACGCCGGACAGGGAGATGACGGCGATATCGCTCGTACCGCCGCCGATGTCGACGACCATGTGGCCGTCGGGCTTGGCGATGTCGATGCCCGCGCCGATGGCGGCCGCGACGGGCTCTTCAATGAGGTAGACGCGGCGGGCGCCGGCCTGAATGCCCGCGTCGACGACGGCGCGCTCCTCGACCTCGGTGATGCCGGAGGGGACGCAGATGATGACGCGGGGTTTGAAGAACTGGAAGCCGCCGGAGACCTTGTGGATAAACTCCTTGAGCATGCGCTCGGTCATCTCGTAGTCGGAGATGACGCCCTCGCGCAGGGGGCGGATGGCAACGATGTTGCCGGGGGTACGGCCGAGCATGGCCTGCGCCTCAGCGCCGACCTTCAGGAGCTTGCCGGTATTCTTGTCGATGGCGACGACCGAGGGCTCGTTGAGCACGACGCCCTTGCCCTTTATATAAACCAGGACCGAGGCGGTACCCAGGTCGATGCCGATATCCTTTGCTAACGAACACATAATGCTGCACCTCATCTGTCTGTAAAAATGTCAGTTATTGCACGCGGCCCGAAACGGGCCGTTTCTTCTCTGAACAATTATTATAACGGGGCTTTTTTCGTTTTGCAAGAGCATTTTCCGTATTTTCCGGTTCGTAATCGTTTGTTTACAGAATTGTCACCAAACGGGGGCGCTGCTCCTCCCATTATGTGCGTTTTTTGCGCGGCGCATACCGCGCGGCGCTATTTTTTCCCGCGCGTCATTGCGAGCGTCAGGCACAGCACGTCTGCCGCACCCGCCTCGCGCAGGACGCGGGCGCACTCGGCGAGCGTCGAGCCGGTTGTGAGCACGTCGTCGATGAGCAGGAAGCGCCTACCGCGGATCTCCTCCGGATGCACGGCCTCGTACACGCCGAGGACGTTCGCGCGGCGCTCGGCCGCATCCGAAAGGCCGGACTGGGCGGGGTTGTCCACGGTCTTGCGCAGCGTCTCCTGCGGGGCGACATGCCAGTCGACGCACACGCTCGCCGCGAGCAGGCGCGCCTGGTCATAACCGCGTTTACGCAGGCGCTCGCGGCTGACGGGTACCCATGTGATGGCGTCGAACGCGCCGGAGAAGTGCTCCGCCGCCGTCTCGGCCATCAGCTGGCCGAAGCAGTCCAGGCCGCCGAGCTTCCCCTTGAACTTCAGGCGGTGTACGGTCTCGCGCACCGCGCCCTCGTAGTAGAGCGGGGCCGCGGCCGAGCCGAAGCGGCCGTCCACAACCGCGCGCTCGCCGGTATAGGGGAGCGTCTTGCGGCACTTGTCACAGAGCAGCTCGCGCCCGACGATACCGCCGCAGAAGGGGCATTGCCGCGGGAAGAAGAAATCCATCACGCTGCGCGCGGCACGGTTCAGATCGTCCATCAGGCTCATGTGTCCGCCCCCTCCTTCAGTCTGCGCCGCAGGCCGCTGTAGCGCCGGGCCTTGCGGTCGTTGGCCGCCATGCGGCCGGGGATGCCGTCGTCCCCCACGAGAATCAGCAGCTCCCGCGCGCGGGTGAGCGCCGTATACAGCACGCCGCGCACCATCAGCGACGACGCCGCCGGGGCCGACAGCAGCACGACCGCGCGGTATTCGCTGCCCTGCGCCTTATGTACGGTGACGGCGTAGGCTATGTCGAGCTGGCCCAGCAGATCCGCCGTATAGACGGTAGTGCGGTCGTCGAAGCGGATGGTAATCAGCTCGCCCGAGGGGTCGATCTCCTGAATGATCCCCACGTCGCCGTTGAAGATTCCCGTCCCGGTGGTGCCGTCGTCCTTTTCCCAGATGACGTCGTAGTTGTTCTTCGTCTGCATGACGCGGTCGCCCTCGCGAAAAACGGTGTCGCCCCAGTTTTTCTGGCGCTTGCCGCGCGCGGGCGGATTGAGCGCCGCCTGCAGCGCGCGGTTGACGGCGACGGTGCCCGTCTCGCCGCGGCGGGTGGGCGTGAGCACCTGAATCTGGTCGGCGGGGATGCCCATGTTCTCGGGCAGGCGCGTTTTGCACAGCTCCACCACCGTCTGCACGAGCCGGTCGGGCGCGCGGCGGCACAGGAAGAAGAAGTCCCCCTGATTGCCCTTGAGGTCAGGCGCGCGCCCCTCGTTCACGGCGTGGGCGTTGCGGATGATGGCCGACTGCTGCGCCTGACGGAAGATCTCCGTCAGGGCGACTGACGGCACAACACCGCTGCGGATGAGGTCGCCGAACACGTTCCCCGCGCCGACGGAGGGCAGCTGGTCGGGGTCGCCGACCATCACCAGACGGCAGCCCGGCCGCATCGCGGCGAGCAGCGCCTGCATGAGGGCGAGGTCGACCATGCTCATCTCGTCGACGATGACGGCGTCGGCCTCGAGCGGCTCCTGCGGCCCCTTGCGGAACGTGACGCCGCCGCTGGCCTCGTTATAGCTCATGCCAAGGCAGCGGTGGATCGTCTGCGCCTCGCGGCCGCAGAGCTCGCCCATGCGCTTGGCCGCCCGCCCCGTTGGGGCGAGCAGCAGCACCTCCAGCCCCATCCGCTCAAAGAGCGTCACGATGCCGCGGGTGGAGGTCGTCTTACCGGTACCGGGGCCGCCGGTGATGACGAGCACGCCCTCGTGCGCGGCGAGCGCCACCGCCTGCCGCTGCTGCGGGGCATAGTCGATGCCCTGCTGCACCTCGATCTCCCGGATGATTTTCTCCACGCTGCGCCCCGTCTCGAACGGCTGCTTCACCATCGCGAGCAGGCGCTGCGCCACAAACGTCTCCGCCTCGTACATCCGCCGCAGGTAGCAGGCAAGGACGTTCGCCACCTGCTCCTGCACGATCACCTTGCGCTCGATCAGCTCGTCGAGCGTGATCTCCACCCGGTCGGCCGGAAGGTCGATGAGCTGCGCCGTCGCGGCGATGAGCTTGTCGCGCGGGAGAAAGACGTGGCCGTTGCCGAGGTTGTGCGTCAGCTCATAGGTGATGGCCGCCTCCGTGCGGCAGGGGCTGTCGCCGTCGAAGCCCATGCTCAGGGCGATCTCGTCCATCGCGGAAAAGGGCACGCCGTACTGCTCACCGGAGAGGAGATAGGGGTTGTCCTTCACGCGGGCGAGCGCGTCCGTGCCGTAGGCGCGATAGAGCTGCATCGCCAGCGGCACGGGCAGGTCATAGCGCGAGAGGAACTCCATCACGCGCCGCAGCCCCGTCTGCGCCTTGAAGGCGGCGGAGATCTCCATCGCGCGCCGCGCGGTGATGCCCTTAATTGTCTGCAGCCGCTCCGGCTCCTCCTCAATCACGAGCAGCGTATCCTCGCCGAACTTCGCGACGAGCCGCTCGGCTGTCGCCTCGCCGACGCCCTTGATCGCGCCGGAGGCGAGCCAGGAGATCAGCTCCTCCTCGCTCTGCGGCATCCGGCGCGTCACCTGCTCGGCCGTGAGTTGCGGGCCATAGCTCGGGTGGTTGACCCACACGCCCGTGACCGTCATGCCCTCGCCGGGCGCGGCGCACGGGATGCAGCCGACCACCGTCACCAGCTCCCCCTCGTCCGTCAGGAGCGAGAGGACGGTGTAGCCGTTCTCCTCATTCTGAAAGATGATGTTCTGTACGGTTCCCTCCACCGTGCATCGCTCGCCCATAGCACTCTTCCTCTTCCTGTAAAATCTGCGCCAGCTCCGCCGGCGTACAAATCCGCGCGGCGTCTGACCGCTCCAAAAGCTCCGCGCGCCGCCGTGCCTCGTCCGTCAGGCCGCAGTCGGCCAGCAGCACCTCCGCGCGGCGGTCGATGCCCGCCCCGCGGAGGGCACGGAGGGTCTGCTCCATCCCGGGCGCCGCGCCGCGCACGGGGACCAGCAGAAACACCGTCCCCGGAATCCGCCCGCGCGGGCGGAAGATCCACCCCGCGAGACTCCACAGCAGCGCCGTCAGCCCGATGGCCGCGAGCAGCGCGATCACCCCATCCTGCAGCAGCTGCATGCCACCACCCCCGCGCTAATCTATGCGCCGGGGAGGGGTGGGGTGCGTCAGGACAGATACTTCTTTAAATACTGCCCCGTATACGAGCGCGGCTCCTGCGCGACCGTCTCGGGCGTTCCGGTGCAGACGACCGTTCCACCGCCTGCTCCGCCCTCCGGCCCGAGATCGATGAGCCAGTCCGCGCATTTGATGACATCCAGATTGTGCTCGATGACGAGCACCGTGTTGCCCGCGGCCACCAGACGCTGCAGCACCTCGAGGAGCTTTTTCACGTCGGCGGCGTGCAGACCGGTCGTCGGCTCGTCGAGGATATAGATCGTGCGCCCCGTCGAGCGGCGTGCAAGCTCCGTTGCGAGCTTCACGCGCTGCGCTTCGCCGCCGGAGAGCGTCGTGGACGACTGGCCGAGCTTCACATAGCCGAGCCCCACGTCGCTGAGTGTGCGGAGCTTGTCGGCGATCTTCGGCACGGGCGCAAAGAATTCCAGCGCCTCCTCCACGGTCATGTCGAGCACGTCCGCGATGCTCTTGCCCTTATAGCGCACCTCGAGCGTCTCGCGGTTGTAGCGCTTGCCGCGGCAGACCTCGCAGGGGACATAGACGTCCGCGAGGAAGTGCATCTCAATCTTCAGAAGGCCGTCGCCGGAGCAGGCCTCGCACCGGCCGCCGCGCGTATTGAACGAAAAGCGCCCCGGCCCGTAGCCGCGCGCCTTGGCGTCCTGCGTGGAGGCGAAGAGATTGCGGATTTCGTTGAAAAGCCCCGTGTACGTCGCCGGGTTCGAGCGCGGCGTGCGCCCGATGGGGCTCTGGTCGATGCCGACGACCTTGTCGAGGTGCTCCAGCCCCTCGATGCTGCGAAAGCGCCCCGGGTGCGCCTTCATGCGGTTGAGCTCGACGCCGAGCTTTTTATAGAGAATCTCGTTGACGAGCGAGGACTTGCCGCTGCCGGAGACGCCCGTGACGCAGGTGAACGTCCCGAGCGGGACGGAGACGTCGATGTCCTTGAGGTTGTTCTCCCGCGCGCCGCGTACGGTCAGGAACTTCCCGTTTCCGGGGCGGCGGACGGCAGGCACCTCGATTTTCTTTTTTCCGCTGAGATACTGCCCCGTCAGGCTCTTCGGGTTCGCCATGACCTCCGCCGGCGTACCCGCCGCGACAACCTCGCCGCCGTGTGAGCCCGCGCCGGGGCCGATGTCGATGAGATAGTCCGCCGCGCGCATGGTGTCCTCGTCGTGCTCGACGACGATCAGGGTGTTGCCGAGGTCACGCAGGTGCTGCAGCGTCGCAAGGAGTTTGTCGTTGTCGCGCTGGTGCAGGCCGATGGACGGCTCGTCGAGGATATAGAGAACGCCCATCAGGCTCGAGCCGATCTGTGTCGCGAGGCGGATGCGCTGGCTCTCACCGCCGGAGAGCGTCCCCGACGAGCGCGAGAGCGTCAGATAGCTCAGGCCGACCGACTGCAGAAAGCCGAGCCGCGAGCGGATCTCCTTGAGAATCTGCGCGGCGATGAGCTGCTGGGTGGGCGTGAGCCGGAGCTTGTCAAAAAAGGCGATCTCCTCGTCGACGGGGAGCGCCGTCACATCGTAGATGGATTTGCCCCCTACCGTGACGGCCAGTGCCTCCGGCCGCAGGCGCTTGCCGCCGCATGTCGGGCAGGGGCAGGCGCCCAAAAACTCCTCGATCTCCTTCTTGCTCGCGTCGCTCTGCGTCTCGGCAAAGCGCCGTTCGAGGTTGTTGGCCACGCCCTCGAACGCCTGATACAAAACGCCCTTGCCGCGCGGCTGGTCATAGTGCATCTCGAGCTTTTCGCCCTTCGTGCCGTAGAAGATGATCTGCCGCACCTCCGCGGGCAGCTCCTTCACCGGTGTGCGCAGCGAGAACTGATACTTCTTCGCGAGCGCTTCAAAATACATCCGGCTGATGCCGTCGGAGCGGATGGAGTTCCATCCGGGGGCGACGATCGCCCCGTCGAGGATGGAGAGACTGTCATCCGGGATGATAAGCGTGGGGTCGGCCTTGAGCTGGCTGCCGAGCCCCGTACAGGTCGGGCAGGCGCCGTAGGGGTTGTTGAACGAGAACATGCGCGGCGTCAGCTCCTCGATGCTCACGCCGCAGTCGTCGCAGGCGTAGTTCTGCGAAAACGTGAGATCCTGTCCCTCGCGCAGAAGGTTCACGATCACAAGCCCGCCCGAGAGGTTCGACGCCGTCTCGACAGAGTCCGTCAGGCGCTGGGTGATGTCGGGGCGGACGATCAGCCGGTCGACGACGATCTCGATGTGGTGCTTCTTGTTCTTCTCGAGGGGGATGTCTTCCGAGAGGTCATAGAGGTTCCCGTCCGCGCGCACACGGACATAGCCCGATCGGCGCGCGTCCTCGAACACCTTCGCGTGCTCGCCCTTGCGCCCGCGCACGACGGGGGCCAGCACCTGAATCCGCGTCCCCTCCGGGAGGGCGAGAATCTGGTCGATGATCTGGTCGATCGTCTGCTGGCGGATCTCCTTGCCGCACTTGGGGCAGTGCGGCGTGCCGATGCGCGCCCAGAGAAGGCGCAGATAGTCATAGATCTCCGTCACCGTGCCCACGGTGGAGCGCGGGTTGCGCGAGGTCGTCTTCTGGTCGATGGAGATGGCGGGGGAGAGTCCGTCGATATAGTCGACGTCGGGCTTGTCCATCTGGCCGAGGAACATGCGCGCGTAGCTCGACAGGCTCTCGACGTAGCGGCGCTGGCCCTCGGCGTAGATCGTGTCGAACGCGAGGGAGGACTTGCCGCTGCCGGAGAGACCCGTCAGCACGACGAGCTTGTCGCGCGGGATGGAGACGTCGATGTTCTTGAGGTTGTTCTCCCGCGCGCCCTTGATGAAAATATGATCCTGCATATACTGATTACTCCACAACGATGTCCGCGGTCTTGCCCTTTACAAGGCGCAGCAGATCCGCCGGGTCGCACTCGACCTGAAAGCCGATCTTGCCCGCCGAGACGATGATCCGCGGCAGCTCCGCGGCCGTCTGGTGAAAGACCGTCGGGAACAGCTTCTTCATCCCGACCGGCGAACACCCTCCGTGGACGTAACCCGTCAGCGGCAGCAGTTCCTTCTGGTGGATCATGGCCACGGACTTCTCGCCCACGGCGCGGGCGGCCTTCTTCAGGTCAAGGCTCTCCGCCACGGGGATGTCGAAGACATAGTATGCCCCGCTCGCGCCCTTGGCAACAAGCGTTTTGAACACGCTCGCCGGATCCATGCCCAGCCCCGCCGCGACGGACACGCCGTCCACCGGGCCGTTCGGGTCGTAGGTGTGCGGTGTGTAGGGCACCTTGCGCTGGTCGAGCGTGCGCATGACGTTGGTCTTTTCCTCTTTATTCTTTGCCATAATCGGTCAACTCCTTATAATAACTATGATAAAAACTGCGCCAGAAGCGCGAGAACGAGCATGTGTACGGGGTAAAACGCGTAGAACGCGAGCTGCACGCCCCGTCCGCCGGGGCCGCGCCGCCCGTCATAGAGCGAAATTGGGACGATCGCCAGCGCCGCGAGCAGCTGCATCGGGAAGCCGAGCGGGCCGAGATGGATCACCTGCCCCGCAAGGCACACCCCGTTGATACACACCAGCCCCGCGAGCATCGCCAGCCATCCGCCGTCCCGCCCGCGGCAGAGCGCGAGCAGAATGACCGTCACCACACCCCAGCCGCCGTAGTCCGTCCGCAGGTACATGCCGAGCATCCACCCCGCGAGAACTGACGCCGCGCACACGGCGTACCGCGCGGTACGGCCAGGCATCTGCCGCGCCTGCTCCATGCACCAGAGTGCGGCAAGCGCGATGCAGAACGTCCAGAGAACATTCTGGTGCGCGGGATCGACAGGTCCGCCGCTGCGCAGTAGGTTGAACGGCACCTCCGAGAGCGCCGCGCACAGCAGCAGCCGCAGCAGATACCTCCGGAAGCTGCGCGTGCGGCAGAAGCCCTCCGCGATCAGAAACGCGAAGAGCGGGAAGGCCAGTCGCCCCACGCAGCGCATCCAGACGGCCTGCGGAAAGAGCGTGATGCCGAGGTGGTCGATCAGCATCGTGACCGCCGCCAGTATTTTCAGATCCAGACTACTGAGCCGCCGCTGCCTGTTCAACCGCCTTCTCCCCTCCTGCCAGCAAAATCACGCCGCCGAGCACACACACGATGCCGAGCACCGTCCACGCATCGAGCGTCTCATGGAACACGAGCACGCCCAGAAGCGCGCCGACGACCGGCTCGACATTGGCGATGATGGAGGCCTTGCCGCTCTCCACGCCCTCGAGCCCCTTGGTATAGAAGATATAGGGCAGCACCGTCGATACGACGACAAGCCCCAGCATCCCGAGCACACCGCGTGAGCTTGCGAACACAAGCGGCAGCTCCGCGGGCTTGAGGAAAAACAGTGACCCGATCCCCGCGAACATGAACGTCCAGTACGTCATGGTATAGCTGTCGTAGTGCTGCAGACCGTAGTGCGCGAAGATGGTATACGTCGCGTAGCAGAAGCCCGCGGCGACGCCGAGCAGAATCCCGCCGAGTGAGACGGTCAGTCCGCCGCCGGCGATCCCGCTGACGAACGCGCAGCCGAGCAGAGCCAGCGCGAGCGCCGCGAGCTTGCGCTTCGTGATCGGCGCGCGCCAGAGCGCGGCGCTCATCAGCACCACGAACGACGGCGCGAGGTACAGCAGCACCCCCGCCACTGCCAGTGAGCAGAGCATCTGGCACTGGAAATAGGCCACCGCCATACCCAGCACGCTCAGAATCCCCGCGCCGAGGAAAATCGGCAGGTGCCGCGCCTGAATGTGAAAGACCTGCCGGTGAAACAGGCCGAAGATTACCGTCAGCAGCGCAAGGGCAAACAGATTGCGGACGGTCACGCGCGTTCCGACGGAGACGCCCACGTCCCCGAGCATACGGTTGAACAGCCCGATAAAGCCCCAGCAGGCGGCGCCGAAGACGACATAGAAGTAACAAATGCTCTTTTTCATGGCGGTAACTCTCTCTGTTTTTCGTAAAATCCGATCCGCCCCAGCAGGCGGTGCCGTACCCCTCATTGTACCATAAATCCGCCGGATGTAAATACAGACTTTAAAACAAATGTTCTGGAAACGTCAAAACAGGCGGGATTCTGCGGCGGCTCACCCTTTATTTTTATAGTATCGCACCCCGCCTAAAAACGGCGCGTGCGGGACTGTGGTAAAATGGCGTCATCTATCGGAGGTGATTCTATGCTCTATATAACCGGCGACACGCACGGCAACCAGCTCAAATGGCTCGAGCAGATCCATCCCGCCCTCTCCCCCGGCGACGGGGTGATCGTCGCCGGGGACTTCGGCTATGGCTTCTGGTCCGGGCCGCTCGGGTCGGAGGACGCGTTTTACGACTGGCTCGCCGCGCAGCCCTATACCGTTTTCTTCATCGACGGCAACCACGAGAACTTCGACCGCCTGCTCGCCCTTCCGGTCGAGCCGTGGCGCGGCGGGCGCATCCAGCGGATCCGCCCAAATGTGATCCATCTCATGCGCGGCGAAGTCTATTTAATCGAGGGGCGCACGGTCTTCACCTTCGGCGGCGGACACTCCGCCGACTTCTGGCGGCGAAAGCCCGGCGCGTCGTGGTGGCCGCAGGAGATGCCGGAGCCGGAGGAGTACCGCCGCGCGTCGGAGAGCCTGCGCCGCGTCCATGGCCGGGTCGACTACATCGTCACGCACGCCGCCCCGCTTGAGACGGGGTACTATCTCTCCGCGCTGCACCCGGGCAATATCCGCCCGCCGCGGCCGGAGGAGCTGCCGCTCACGAGCTTTCTCGAGGACGTGCGCCATGTGACGGACTATCGCCGCTGGTACTTTGGCCACCTCCACACCGATCAGGAGCTCTGGTGGCGCGGGCAGGCCGCGGTATTTGATGCCCTCCGCGAATTAGACAGCGGCAAGGTTGTGCGCCAGTGGAGCCGGTACGAGGGGTAAAGACTTCGCATCGCTTTCATGCTTACACATATAACAAAGGGGACGGCATCTGAAAGATGCCGTCCCCCTCTATTATTTACTGTCTGCGGAAGCGGGTGAGGAAGTCGCGGGTTTCCTGCTGCTGCGGGTGGCCGAACACGTCCTCCGGCGCGCCCTGCTCGCAGATGACGCCCTTGTGCATGAAGATCACGCGGCTGCTCACGTCGCGCGCGAAAGCCATCTCGTGCGTCACGACGAGCATGGTCATGCCCTCCTGTGCCAGCGACTGCATGACGGCGAGCACCTCGCCAACCATCTCCGGGTCGAGCGCGGAGGTCGGCTCGTCGAACAGCAGCGCCTCCGGGTTCATCGCCAGCGCCCGCGCGATGGCGACGCGCTGCTTCTGACCGCCGGAGAGCTGGCGGGGCTTGGCGTTGATGTAGGGCGCCATGCCGACCTTTTCGAGATAGGTCATGGCCGCGGCGCGGGCCTCCTCACGGCCGCGGCGGAGCACCTTGACCTGCCCGGCTATGCAGTTTTCCAGCACGGTCATGTTGTTGAAGAGGTTGAACGACTGGAACACCATCCCGACATGCGAGCGGTACTTCGGCGCGTTGACGCCGCGCCCGGCGACGTCCTCGCCGTGATAGAGAATCTGCCCGCCAGTGGGCGTCTCGAGGAGGTTGATGCAGCGCAGGAGCGTGGACTTGCCGGAACCGGAGGCGCCGATGATGGAGATCACGTCGCCCTTTTCCACGGTGAAGTCGATATCGCGCAGTACCTCGTTGCTGCCGAAGCTCTTCGACAGGTGCCGGATTTCCAGAATATTCTCTGCCATGCTCAGTTCTCTCCTCTCTTGCCGCTTCTGCCGCGGCGCTCCGCGCGCAGCGTCTCGCCGTATTCGCGGCTCTGCTCGTCGAAGGGCGTGCCGCGGTCGGGGTGGCTGTACGTCCCCGCCGTCATGGTCAGCGCGTCGGCCTGCACCAGCTCATAGCTGTCGGGGCCGTCCATGCGCCGCTCCACAAGACGGAGAATCAGCGACGCGATCAGCGTCATCGTCAGATAGCCGACCATCTCGATCACGGCGGAGGGGAAGTACATGTTGTTCACGCCCGTGATATACTTGTGCGCCGCGAAGAACTCCGTGAAGCTGATGATGAACATCACGGACGTGTCCTTGACGTTGATGATGAAGTTGTTGCCGATCTGCGGCATGATGTTGCGCAGCGCCTGCGGCATGATGACGCTCACCATCGTCTGCACATGTGTCATGCCGATGGCCTTCGCGCCCTCGGTCTGGCCGGGGTCGATGGAGATGATGCCGCCGCGGACGGACTCGGCCATATACGCGCCGGTGTTGATCGAGACGACGAGGATTGCCGCCGCCCAGATGTTGTCAAAGCGCAGGCCGCCGTCGGTGAAATACGGCAGACCGTAGTACACGAACACCGCCTGCAGCACCATGGGCGTTCCGCGGAACACCTCGACATAGACACGGATCACGATGCGCAGGAGCTTCAGCAGAAAGCGTTTGGGCAGGGGGTCGTTCTTCGTGTAGGGGATGGTGTTCAGCACGCCGCACACAAGGCCGATCACGCAGCCGATCGCCGTAGCGACCAGCGCAAGCACGAGCGTGTTCTTCACACCGTTGAGATATAAGACGTGGTACTTGTCCCACAACAGGACGACGTCCTGACAAAGCTTTGTCAGCTTATCCATACGGAAGCTCCTTTCAGGCGGTGCGGCGGCCCCGCCGGGCCGCCGCGCATGGGGATATCAGCGGAATTTACACCTCGGGCTGGATGGCGATGGCCTGATCCATGAGGGCGTTGAAGTCGTCGGGGGTCATCGTTTCGAGCACGCTGTTGATGGCCTCCTTGAGCGTGGTGTTGCCCTTTCTCACGGCGATGCCGATGTTGACCTCCTCGGCGCGCTTCTCCTCGGAGGGATACTGGAAGTCGCCGTCCGTGCCGGAGAAGTCGAGGATGACGAGGTTGTCGTCGCGGGCCGCGGCGGCCTTGGCCGTGGGCATATCGGTGCAGACGAAGTCGACCGTGCCGGTCTGCAGCTGCATGATCATCGCGGGGGCGCTGTCGGCGGGGGCGATGATGTTCGCGCCGGTGATCTGGGGCAGGCAGGAGTCATACCAGTTCGTGCCGGACTGAGAGGTGCATCTGCCGCCGGCGAGGTCGGCGATGGACTTGGCGTTCGCGTAGGGGCTGTCCTTCGTCGTCAGGCAGACGGTGTTGGCGTAGTAGTACGGGCCGGCCATGTCGACCTCGTTGAGGCGGTCGGCGGTCATGGACTGGCCGGCGATGTTCGCGTCCATGGAACCTGCCTGCACGGCGGGGGTCAGGGACTCCCACGCGCTCGAGACGATCTCGAGCTTCCAGCCGTTGGCCTCGCAGATCTTCTTGGCGATCATCACGTCATAGCCGTTGGCATAGGAGCCGGGGACGTTCGAGATGGGGACGGCGCCGTTGGAGTCGTCCATCTGCGTCCAGTTGTAGGGCGCGTAGGCGCACTCCATGCCGACGGTCAGCACGCCGTCCTCCACGCCGGTGGAGCCGGAAACGGAGGTCTGCGCGCCGTCGGAGCTGCTCTGCGAGCCGCAGGCGCACAGCGCCAGCGCCATGGCCAGCGACAGCAGCAGGGGGAGAATTCTCTTCATGTTCATGTCTTTCTTGTCCTTTCTGAGATGAAGTGTTCGGCGCTCTGTCCGCGCCGGGGACAAAAAAAGAACCGCCTTCGGAGGCGGTCCATGGAACATGTGAAGCAGCGGCCCGCAGTAAAACGGGGCCGGCTCCATACAGCCATTGATAGCACTCCACAAAAACTTGTGACAGTCCGGCAGATGTTCTCTGCCGACCCAGCACCGGGCAAGCCAGGCCGCTTGTCCGGAACTTCGGCGGTCTCCCCTTTCTCCGACGGCGGCAGCCTGGCCTTGCCGACGGGTACTGATGAATCCCGCGCCTCTATCTCTCAGCGATTCAATTTTCGCGGCTCAGCATAGCACCTGGATCCGCGGCTGTCAACCGATTTTTCGCATCTGCAGAAATTTTTAGCAAAATATCAGAAAATTCGGCCGCCGCACCGTACGATTCTGTGGGGAATGGAGATGGAAATTACTGGAAGGGCCGCTCCGCGGAGCCCGCGGCAAACGCACCTGGTGTGCGGCAATTGTACGCACAATTCTTGCGTTTTTCCGCGCCGCATGGTACACTCTTAAGGAGAAAACAACGGCAGGCCGCGCCGTCCGCTTTGCGCGGCCCAGTTCAATACAAGGAGTCGGTTATCACATGAGCAAAATCATCGCTGACGCGCTTTTCCCCCACATCACGAAAACGCCCGCGGAGTTCGAGACGAAGTATCCGCCGCGCGCCGCCGCGTGCACCACGCGCTTCGCCCCCAGCCCCACGGGCTTCATGCACATCGGCGGGCTGTATACGGCGCTGCTGAACTGTCTCGTCGCCCGTGAAAAGGACGGCGTGTTCCTCCTGCGCATCGAGGACACCGACCAGAAGCGCCAGGTCGAGGGCGGCGTGTCGGAGATCATCTCCTCGCTGCGCGACTTTGACATCCGCTTCGACGAGGGTCCCGCGAACGAGACGGAGGACTACGGTGGCTACGGCCCCTACCGCCAGTCCCTGCGCCGGGAGATCTATCAGACCTACGCCAGGGATCTCGTCGAGCGGGATCTCGCCTATCCGTGCTTCTGCAGCGAGGAGGAGCTGCAGGCTCTGCGTGAGCAGCAGGAGCAGGCCGGTGAGCCGCAGAAGGGCTACTTCGGCAAGTGGGCCGTCTGGCGTGACCAGCCGGACGAGCGCGTGCTCGAAAAGCTGCAGGCGGGCGAGCCCTATGTCATCCGCCTGAAGTGTGACGGAAAGCTCGGCACGTTCCGCACGTTCCATGACGAGCTGCGCGGCGACATCTCCATGCAGGAGAACATCCTCGACTTCGTTATCATTAAGCGCGACGGGCTGCCGACGTACCACTTTGCCCACGTCATCGACGACCACCTCATGCGCACGACCGACGTAATCCGCGCCGACGAGTGGCTCTCGTCGCTGCCGGTACACGTCCAGATGTTTGAGACGATGGGCTTCCCCGTCCCGCGCTACACGCACCTCAGCCCGATCATGAAGCTCGAGGAGAAGGAGGGCGGCTCCGTCTCCCGCCGCAAGCTCAGCAAGCGCAAGGATCCCGAGGCCCGCGTACGCTACTATGACGAGGTCGGCTATCCCATCGCCGCCGTCACGGACTATCTGCTCACCATCAGCAGCGCCGACTATGAGCCGTGGCGCGCCGAGCACATGGACGAGCCCGTCACGGCCTTCCCGCTCGACATCACAAAGACCGGCGCTGCCGGGGCGCTCTTCGACTTCAATAAGCTCGCGAGCGTCGCGCGCAGCCGCGTCGCTCACATGACTCAGGATGAGGTTTTTGCCGCCGTCTCCGACTGGGCCGCGCGCTATCAGCCCGCCCTGCTCGAGGAGATCCGGCGCGATGAGGCGCGCTTCCGCGCGTCGATCGACCTCTGGCACGAAAACCGCATGGACGTTGCCAAGTGGTCGGATCTGATGGAGATGTACCCCTATCTCTATGACCGCACCTACCGCATCGCGGACGAGCCCGTGCCGGAGAAGTTCGGGAATCACCGCGCCTTCATCCCCGGCATCCTGCAGGCGTATCTGGAGGGCTTCGACTACGGTGACGATTCGTCCGTCTGGTTCGAGAAGCTGCGCACCATCGCGACCTCCTTCAACTACGCCGCCAAGACCGGCCCCTATAAGAAGCACCCGGAGAACTACAACGGCTCCATCGCCGACGTGTCGTCCTTCGTCCGCTTCGCGCTGACGGGGCGGCTGAACACCCCCGACCTGCACGGGATTATCCATGTGCTCGGCGAGGAGGAGTCCACTGCCCGCGTCCGCGCGTTCTGCGAGCGCATACAGGGGTAATTGATTTTCCGCAGCATATGCAAACGGACGGAAGCTCTCGCTTCCGTCCGTTTTTTTCGGCGGTGGAAAATTGGCGGGGCATGCTCCTTGTGTTTTGGCGCGCTTTTGGCTACTTTTCCCGCGCGGGAAAGTAACCCGCCGGAGGCACGGACAAGCCGATTCCACCACCAATCCCCCCGCCAGAAAACACCCTCACACCTTGCGGAAAAACGCGACCGCCACGGCGCCGGGGCCGGTGTGCGTACCGATCACGCCGGAGATCAGTGCTTCATCGAGCGAATCCGTCCCGTGCTCCCACAGGGCGCGGCTGTCGTCGACATACTTGCGCAGAAACGCGTCGCTCAGCCCCGTATAGCCCAGCAAAATCGGCAGTTGGAAGTCAATCCCACCGCAGGCATGGATCTTCTCCACGAGTAGGTTATTCCCCTGCCGCGAGCCGCGCGCCTTGCCGATCAGGGCGATCTCGCCGTCCTGAATCGTCACCACCGGCTTGATGCTCAGCAGTCCTCCTGCGAAGGCGACCGTCTTTGAGATACGCCCGCCGCGCTTGAGATACTCCAGCGTATCGAGCAGGCCGATCACGCAGATATCCGCGCGCTTTTGTTCAAGGTGTGCGGCGAGCGACACCGCGTCCATACCCGCCTCGGCGCAGCCGATGGCGTATTCGGCGAGGATGCCCGTGCCGATGGCGGCGCTCAGACTGTCAACGACATAGACGTTTTCATAGTCCGCCGCCGCAAGGCAGGCGCTCTGGTAGGTTCCGGAGAGCTTCGAGGAGATGGTGATGACCACCGCGCTCTCCCCCGCCCGCTTCGCGTCCTCATAGAGCCGCTGAAACACGGCGGGCGAGGCCTGACTCGTCGTCGGGAGCTCATCGCTCTCCACAAGCCGCTCGTAAAAGCGGCGGCGGTCGATGCTCACGCCGTCGATAAGCTCCTCGCCGCCGAAATGTATCGTCAGCGGCGCCACGGCGGCGCGGCCCCGATAGCGCGGCGCCATATCCGCCGTAGAGTCCACAATAATTCTGACCTTCATCTTATTTTCCTCCGTCCACCGCAGCATTTTCGCGGCTTTGCTTTCTGTTTTCGTAAATCTGTTCGAGACGGCTTCCGATCGTCCCGAGCGCCCGGTACATGACCGCGCGCTCCTCCGCACCCAAGCCGGCGCTGGCCTCGGCGACGATTGCGTCGATGCGCCCGCCGATCGTGCGGCAGGCATCCCGTCCCTTCTCCGTCAGGCGCAGGGGGCTGCGGTAGCGCCGCGCGCCGCCGCTGCCGCAGGTGAGGTAGCCGTTTTTCTCCAGATAGTCGATCGACCGGGAGATGGCCGCCTTGTCCTCGTCGCAGCGCTCGCAGAGCTCCGCCGCCGTCAGCTCGTCATAAAGTGAGAGATAGTACAGGCACGAGACGTGCGGGCCCTTCAGGCCGAGCCGCTCCATCTCCTCCGCCTTCAGCCGCCGGATGCTCCGGCTGATCCGCGCGATGAGCACGGTGAATGTTTCAAAGCGATCCTCCATGGCATATTCCTCCTGCCATGCCGAACTTGTTGAAAAATCAACGTGGTTTGCATCATAGCACTACTACGTTGATTTGTCAACTTCTTTTTTGTTTCACCGAGTGATTCTTTGAACCATTCTTTTTTGTTGGTTTAGTATAATTAAATCTCAATTAAACTGCTAAACATGCCAAAAATATACAAAATTTTCCTTAGTTGAAATAAACATGGCGCTAAGAAAAATTTTGGCAGTATTTCCAAAATTTGAAAAATGCGTCAAAAACGCGGCTCTGCGCGGTTTACTTTCCCGTTCTTTTGTGCTTAAATAATCATAGGCTTTGTATATAGCAATGGATCCATAGAAAATATATAAGGAGGACAAGATTCATGGTACAATTCGCAAACCGAATGGACCTTTTGCATGGGTCTGAAATCCGTGAGCTGCTGAAATTGACTGCGCAGCCCGACATTATTTCTTTCGCCGGCGGCCTGCCTGCCGCGGAGCTCTTCCCCGTGGAGGAGATGATGGCAGCTTCCAAGGCGGTGCTCGAGGAGCACGGCCGCGAGGCGCTGCAGTATTCCACCACCGAGGGCTTTCCCCGTCTGCGCGAGCAGATTGCCGAGCGCATGCTCGCCAAGAACAACATCCATACCGACCCCGACCACATTCTGGTCACCTCGGGTTCGCAGCAGGGTCTGGACTTCTCCGCCCGCGTCTTCCTGAACCCGGGCGACGTTGTCCTGCTGGAGAGCCCGTCCTACCTCGGTGCGGTCAACGCGTTCAAGGCCTGCGAGCCGCGCTTTATCGAAGTGCCCACCGACGACGGCGGCATGATTATGGATGAGCTGGAGAAGATCCTCGCGACGACTGAGCGCGTTAAGATGATCTATGTCATCCCCGATTTCCAGAACCCCACCGGCCGCACCTGGGATCTCGACCGCCGCCACCGGTTCATGGAGATCATCAATAAATATGAAATTCCCGTTGTCGAGGATAATCCCTACGGTGAGCTGCGCTTCGAGGGCGAGTATATGCCCGCGCTGAAGAGCCTCGATACGAAGGGTCTGGTCATTTACCTCGGCACGTTCTCCAAGATTCTCGCCCCCGGCTACCGTCTGGGCTGGGTCTGCGCGGACGACGCCATCCTCTCGAAGTTCAACTTCATGGAGCAGGCCGCGTCGCTGCAGGCGTCCACCATCGGCCAGATGGAGGTCGCGAAGTGGATCGACATGTTCGATCTCGACGGCCACGTCACCAAGATCCGCGAGTGCTACCGCAAGCGCCGCACCGTCATGCTCGACACGCTTGAGCGTGAGCTGCCGAAGGAGTGCACGTTCACCCATCCCGACGGCGGCCTGTTCGCGTGGGTCGTCCTGCCGGAGTACATGGACGCGAAGGATCTGCAGATGAAGTGCCTGGCCCGCAAGGTCGCCTTCGTCCCCGGCGGCTCCTTCTTCCCCAACGGCGGCCATGAGAACACGCTGCGCCTGAACTACAGCTGCATGCCCGAGGACAAGATCGTCAAGGGCATCACGGCTCTGTGCCAGACCATCCGTGAAAACCTCCGCTAACACATCACATCCTATGCGCCCGCGCGGCAGCTGAATCTGCCGCCGTGCAAATCCCGCCGCGCGGGCGCTTTTATCACCGTCAAAGGAGAGCAGACAGACATGAAAGACGTCAAGGTGCTCATCGGCAACTACGGCAGCGGCAAGAGTGAGCTGGCGCTGAACTTCGCCATGCAGGCCGCGGCCCGCGGCGACCGGACGGAGCTGATCGACCTCGATATGGTCAATACCTACTTCCGTCTCACCGAGCGCGGCAAGCTCGTCGAGCAGAAGGAAATCCGGCTCATTTCGCCGAACTTCGCCTGCTCCGGCATCGAGACGCTCTCGCTCCCGGCCGAGGTGGCCTCCGCGTTTGCTCTGGACTGGGACAGTGTCATCTTTGACGTCGGCGGTGACGATGTCGGCGCAACAGCGCTCGGCCGCTATCACCGCGACTTTGCCGCCCTCCCAGAGGGCGCGCTGGAGGTACTGAACGTCGTCAACATCCGCCGCCCGCTCGCGAGCACCCTCGAAAAGGTGCTGCACCTGCAGGAGGGGATGCAGACGCACGCACGCCTGCGCATCACCGGTATGATCAACAACACTAACCTCTCCACCATGACCAGTGCCGCCGACCTCTGGGACGGCTATGAGCTGCTGCGCGAGGTTGCCGACCGTACCGGCATCCCCGTGGCCTATACCACGGGCAAAAAGGAATTCCTTGAGGCATTTCTTGCAAAATCTCCCGACCCGGCCTACGTGGGAAGGCCCGTCGCCATCGACATGTATATGCACCGCGACTGGGACTCCTACATTGCCCACGGCATCAACACCGTCAATCCCAACCGGGAGATGTACTGATTTATTTTTATTCGGCATAACCCCCTCTTCCGGGGTGAAGCATATCGCATGGAGAGAACAACAGAGTATTAAGAAAAGAGGTGCAATTGAGTGATTAGAGTAATGATCGACGAAACCCTCTGCAAGGGCTGCGGCCTGTGCGCCAGAGCGTGTCCGAAGGGCATCATCGCACTCTCCGGAACGAAAATCAATGCAAAGGGCTACCATCCCGCGGAGGTGACCGATATGAGTAAGTGTATCGGCTGCACGTCCTGCGCGAGAACCTGCCCCGATGTGGCAATCCGAATCGAAAAAGACTAAGGAGGACAGATCATGGCTTTGACTCTTATGAAGGGTAGCGAAGCGATTGCAGAAGCCGCGATTCGTGCCGGCGCGCGCTTTTTCTTCGGCTATCCCATCACTCCCCAGACGGAAATTCCCGAGTACATGTCCGCGCGCATGCCCGAGGTCGGCGGCTGCTTCCTGCAGGCCGAGAGCGAGATCGCGGCGATCAACATGGTGTACGGCGCCGCCGGTACCGGCGCGCGTGTCATCACGTCTTCTTCCAGCCCCGGCATCTCCCTGAAGCAGGAGGGCATCTCCTACTGTGCCGGCGCGATGGTTCCCGCCGTCATCGTCAACGTGATGCGCGGCGGCCCCGGCCTGGGCAACATTCAGGCCTCTCAGGGCGACTATTTCCAGGGCACCAAGGGCGGCGGCAACGGTGACTATCACCTGCTGACCTACGCCCCCGCCTCCATTCAGGAGTTCATCGACATCATGATGTTCGCCTATGACAAGGCGGAGAAATACCGCATCCCCGTGCTGTTCCTCGCCGACGGCATCATCGCGCAGATGATGGAACCGGTCGAGCTGCCCGAGATGGTCGACTATAAGGTCGATCCCGAAAAGAAGCCGTGGGCCTGCACCGGCTGGAAGCCGGGCGACGATCCGAAAAAGCGCGGCATCATCAACTCCATCTACATCGACACTGAGACGCTCGCCGTCCACAACGACGAGCTGCAGGCCATGTACAAGCAGGTCACGGCCAACGAGCAGATGTGGGAGGAGTATAACTGCGAGAACGCCGAGTACATCATCACCGCCTTCGGCACCGTGGCGCGCATCGCCAAGAGCGCGATCAACGAGCTGAAGGAAAAGGGCATCCACGTCGGTCTGGTCCGTCCGATCACCGTGTGGCCCTTCCCCTATGACGCGGTCGCCAAGGCCGTGAACCAGCCGTCCGTCAAGGCGGTTCTCGACGTGGAGCTGAACGAGGGCCAGATGCTTGAGGACGTCAAGCTCGCCGTCTGCGGCACCAAGCCCATCGACTTCACCGGTCACTGCGGCAGCCAGATGCCCACGACCGACGAGATCGTTGAGAAGATTCTCAGCATGAAGGAGGGGAAATAAGATGGCTGTTCTGTTTGAAAAGACCAAACTGCTGACCGACAAGCAGTTCCATTACTGCCCCGGCTGCAACCACGGCATCATCCACCGTCTTGTCGCGGAGGTCATCGACGAGATGCAGCTCGACGGCAAAGTGATCGGCGTGGCTCCCGTGGGCTGCTCCGTGTTCGCGTATGACTACTTCAACTGCGACATGTACGAGGCCGCGCACGGCCGCGCCCCCGCTGTCGCCACCGGCATCAAGCGCGCCGTCGGCAAGGACACGATGGTCTTTACCTACCAGGGCGACGGTGACCTCGCCTCCATCGGCACCGCCGAGATCGTCCACGCCGCCCACCGCGGTGAGAAGATTGTCACTATCTTCGTCAACAACGCCATCTACGGCATGACCGGCGGCCAGATGGCCCCGACCACTCTGATCGGCCAGAAGGCCACCACCTGCCCCAACGGGCGCAGCGAGGAGTGGAGCGGCCTGCCCATCAAGATGAGCGAGATGCTCGCGGCCGTCCCCAGCTCGTACTATATCGAGCGCGTCGCCGTGAACAACACCGCCAACATCGTCAAGGCCAAGAAGGCCATCGCCAAGGCCTTCCGCTATCAGAAGGAGGGCAAGGGCTTCTGCATGGTCGAGGTGCTCTCCACCTGCCCGACGAACTGGGGTCTGTCCCCCGTCGAGGCAATGGACTGGCTCGAAAAGAACATGATTCCTTACTATCCTCTCGGTGTTTACAAAGACAAGGAGGCCAAGTAATATGGAAAAAACCTTTATCTTCGCCGGTTTCGGCGGACAGGGCATGCTCCTGATCGGCAAGTTCATGGCCATGGCCTGCATGCTCGACGGCAAGCATGTCTCTTGGCTTCCCTCCTACGGCCCCGAGATGCGCGGCGGTACGGCCAACTGCTCCGTTATCGTCTCCGACAATCCCGTCGCTTCCCCGCTGGTGAATAAGGCCGACGTGGTTGTCGCGATGAACCGCCCCTCGCTCGATAAGTTTGAAGAGCACGTCAAGCCCGGCGGCGTCCTCGTCATCAACAGCAGCATCATCGACCGCAAGGCCGTCCGCGATGACATCACCGTCGTCTACTGCGACGCGAACAACGTGGCCGAGTCCGTCAAGAACCCGAAGGGCGCGAACGTCGCCATCCTCGGCGCGGTGCTCGAGAAGGTTCCTGTCACTACCGTCGACCAGATGATGGAGGCCATCCGCATCGAGCTCGGCGAGCGCAAGGCGCGCTTCCTCGAGGGCAACAAGGCGGCTCTGCTCGCCGGTATGGCGTCCGCGAAGTAATTCTCCCCTGTTCATAACGCATAAAACAAGGCCCCGGCTTCTGCCGGGGCCTTGTTTTATGCAAAGGGACTTTGTCCCTTTGCATAAAACAGAAAAACTGTACAATTCGGTTGATGATTTGTTTCACAATCTGCCGGATTTGTTAAAGCCTTGCCAATCCGGCGGTTCCAGCTGCCTGCAAAAATCCTCTCTTTACGCCAAATCACCTATTTCCGGGAAATTCTTAGTCGAAACTGTTTCACAAAGCGAAAATAGTTATTGACTTCCTGCTGAATGTTTGGTATGATTGGTATCAGAAAAAGTTTCCAGGGGGTGTATTGGATGGGTTCGTTCTCCTACCACGTCGGCCAGCGCATCAAGAAGTATCGCAAGAGCCGCGGCTATACGATTGAGCAGTTCTCTTCCATGATCAACAAGAGCAAGGCCACGCTCTCCAAATACGAAAACGGCACCATCACCATCGACATCGAGACGCTCTATGAAATCGCCAAGGCGCTCGACATCGACATGAAGTGCTTCATCGACTATCAGCCGCCCGTGTTCCACACGGAGGCCGTCCTGCCGAAGAACTTCTACTTCAACCAGCCCCGCGCCTATATGTACTACTACGACGGCCGCGTGCGCCAGCTGGTGCGCTCACTGCTGTGCTTCTCCCCCTCCTCGTCCGGCGCGTCGATCGACGTGATGCTCTACATGGGCGTCCACTCGTTCCAGGAACCGGATCACTGCCAGCATCTCTTCACCGGCGAGATGAAGCCCTACGACACGATCACGCACATGGTGCTCAACAACCAGATCAACGAGGCGGAAAAGCTCTATATCTGCATGCTCAACCCCATGCAGAACCGGACGCCCGCGATCGGCCTTGTCTCCGGCATCGGCAGCACGCCATTCTTCGCCCCCATCGCGCTCAAGACGCTCATCTCCAACGAGCCGCTGGAGGAAAACGAGCGCCTGCTCACAACGGTGAAGCTCGACAAGGACGACTATCACCTGCTGAAGTACTACAACATGATGGTTGTCAACCGTCCCGCGTCCCTGTTCCTGGATTGATATTTCGCAAATATGTCAGCAGCACCTGTGAAGCAAGTTCGCTTCACAGGCGCTGTTTTTGTTGTTTTCTTTTTGATTTTTATCGTCAAAAATCGTTAATAACGTTCTCTCAGCTCATCTTGACAATCTCGCGGCGAAGCCGCGTGATAATCCGCTTCTCAAGCCGCGAGATATACGACTGGGAGATACCGAGCCGGTCGGCCACCTCCTTCTGCGTCAGCTCCCTGCGCCCGCCGAGACCGAAGCGCATGGTGATGATCTCCTGTTCGCGCCCGGAGAGCTTCGCCACCGCGTCTCGCAGGAGCTTGCGGTCGACATCCGCCTCGATGGGGCGCATGACGACGTCCCCCTCCGTCCCGAGTACGTCGCTCAGCAGCAGCTCCTTGCCATCCCAGTCGGTGTTGAGCGGCTCGTCGAGACTGACCTCCGTGCGCTGGGACGAGTTTTTACGCAGGTACATGAGGATCTCGTTTTCGATGCAGCGCGAGGCATACGTCGCGAGCTTGATGTTCTTGTCGGCGCGGAAGGTGTTGATGGCCTTGATGAGCCCGATCGTGCCGATGGAGATCAGATCCTCGATGTTGATGCCTGTGTTTTCAAAGCGGCGCGCGATGTAGACGACCAGCCGCAGGTTCCGTTCGATGAGCGTCTGGCGCGCGGCGGGGTCGGAATCGGCCAGCCGTGCGATGAGCGCGGCCTCCTCCGCGCGCGGGAGCGGCTGCGGCAGGGTGTCGCTGCCGCCGATGTACATGACCTTATCCGGCCTGCTGTGCGCTCTGATCCAGCGCAGCAGCCGCTGCAGAAGATTTTTCACGGCTTCTCCCCTCCTCTCCGCCCCACAGGGCCTGATACCCGCCGCCGTCGCTGACCGGCCCCGGCGACAGG
>ERZ772900.992-NODE-992-length-27909-cov-10.641093_pt1 | contig 27909 bp, 26 predicted proteins | sample MGYA00512124_ERZ772900 | MGnify/ENA primary metagenome ERZ772900 (study PRJEB29015, sample SAMEA2737716) | human gut metagenome | biome: human gut; feature: human-associated habitat; material: faeces | place: China | collected 2012 ... | reverse complement strand
AGCTTACGCTGACCAGAATCACGCGCCAAGTCTCACGGACGTTCGACTTGAATATCTGTCCATGAAGGGAGAATTATCATGTTAAATAAAAAATCCGTTGATGATTTAAAGAACTTAAAAGGCAGAAGAGTGTTAGTACGCTGTGATTTCAACGTACCGTTAAAGAACGGCGTGATCACAGACGAGACCCGTATCGTTGCAGCTCTTCCTACGATCCAGAAGCTGATCAATGAAGGCGCAAAAGTAATTCTCTGCTCCCATTTAGGAAAAGTAAAAAATGGCCCGAACGAGGGTGAGTCCTTAGCTCCGGTTGCAGCAAGACTGGAAGAGAAATTAGGCAAGAAGGTTGTATTTGTATCCGATTATCACGTAACAGGCGAGGCTGCTACCAAGGCTGTTGCTGAGATGAACGACGGCGATGTTGTTCTGTTACAGAACACCCGTTTCCGTGGCGCAGAAGAGACTAAGAACGGCGAAGAGTTCAGCAAAGAGCTGGCTGATCTGGCTGACGATTATGTATGTGACGCATTTGGTTCCTCCCACAGAGCACATGCTTCTGTTGCAGGCGTAACCAAGTTCATCACCGCAAAGGGCGGCACAAACGCAGTTGGTTATCTGATGCAGAAAGAGATCGACTTCTTAGGTAATGCAGTTGAGAACCCGGTAAGACCTTTCGTTGCAATCTTAGGTGGCGCAAAAGTTGCTGATAAATTAAACGTAATCTCCAACCTGCTTGAGAAATGCGATACCCTGATCATTGGTGGTGGTATGGCTTATACTTTCTTAAAAGCACAGGGCTATGAGATCGGTAAATCCTTAGTAGATGACACCAAGTTAGATTATTGCAAAGAGATGATGGAGAAAGCTGAGAAATTAGGCAAGAAATTACTTCTGCCAGTTGACTCTGTAACCATCGCTGAGTTCCCGAACCCAATCGATGCTCCGGTTGAGACTGAGGTTTATGGTGTTGCTGATATGCCAGCAGACAGAGAAGGCTGCGATATCGGACCTAAGACTGCTCAGATGTATGCAGATGCTGTTAAGACTGCTAAGACCGTTGTTTGGAACGGACCGATGGGCGTATTCGAGAACCCAACCTTAGCAGCAGGTACGATTGCAGTAGCAAAAGCATTAGCTGAGACAGATGCAACTACCATCATCGGTGGTGGTGACTCCGCAGCAGCAGTTAACCAGTTAGGTTTTGCAGATAAGATGAGCCATATCTCTACAGGTGGCGGTGCATCCCTGGAGTTCCTGGAAGGCAAGACTCTGCCAGGCGTAGCAGCAGCTGACGATAAGTAAGTACTTAGTGAATGCGAGCGAAAGCGAAGCATGAACTTAGTACGAACTTACTTCCCCGCACTTAGCGAAAACGAGCCGAAGGCGAAGTCTTGAGCTTAGTAAGGGGAAGTTACATTGTAATTTAACTTTGAGGGGATAATATCATGGCAAGAAAGAAAATTATCGCAGGAAACTGGAAAATGAATATGACTCCATCTGAGGCTGTTAAGCTGGTAGAGGAGTTAAAACCATTAGTAGTAAACGATGAAGTAGATGTTGTATTCTGTGTACCGGCAATCGACATCATTCCAGCTATGGAGGCAGCAAAAGGAACCAACATCCAGATCGGCGCTGAGAATATGTATTTTGAGGAGAAAGGCGCTTACACAGGAGAGATTTCTCCAAATATGTTAGTAGATGCTGGCGTAAAATATGTGATCATCGGACATTCTGAGAGAAGAGAATACTTTGCTGAGACTGATGAGACTGTAAATAAGAAAGTCCTGAAGGCATTTGAGCATGGTTTAACACCAATCATCTGCTGCGGTGAGACTCTGACTCAGAGAGAGCAGGGAATCACCCTTGACTGGATCCGTCAGCAGATCAAGATTGCATTCCAGAACGTAACTGCAGAGCAGGCGAAGACTGCTGTGATCGCATATGAGCCGATCTGGGCAATCGGAACTGGCAAGACTGCTACTTCTGATCAGGCTGAGGAAGTATGCGGCGCAATCCGTGCATGTATCGCTGAGGTATATGACGAGGCAACTGCAGCAGAGATCCGTATCCAGTACGGTGGTTCTGTTAACGCGGGCAACGCAGCAGAACTGTTTGCAAAACCTGACATCGATGGCGGTCTGGTAGGCGGCGCATCCTTAAAGCCAGATTTTGGTAAGATCGTTAACTACAAATAAGTGATTACGATAGTATTGGAGATTTGATTATGAGTAAAAGACCAACCGTATTAATGATCCTTGATGGATATGGTCTGAATGACAGATGTGACCACAACGCAGTCTGCGAAGGAAAGACTCCGGTGATGGATCAGTTGATGAGCCAGTGTCCATTTGTAAAGGGCAATGCCAGCGGTTTATTTGTAGGACTTCCGGACGGCCAGATGGGTAACTCCGAGGTTGGACATATGAACATGGGCGCAGGCCGTGTCATTTACCAGGAGCTGACCAAGATCACCAAATCCATCCAGGATGGAGATTTTTTCCAGAACCAGGAATTCTTAGCAGCTGTTGAGAACTGCAAGAAGCATGATTCTGCCCTTCATCTGTTTGGCCTGGTATCTACTGGCGGTGTTCACAGCCATTTGACCCATATCTATGGTCTTCTGGAACTGGCTAAGAGAAATGGTCTTGAGAAGGTGTATGTACACTGCTTCTTAGATGGCCGTGACACTCCACCAGAATCTGGTAAAGGCTTTGTAGAGGAACTGGAATCCAAGATGGCAGAGCTTGGCGTAGGCCAGGTAGCGACTGTTATGGGACGTTTCTATGCCATGGACCGTGATAAGAGATGGGATCGTGTAGAAAAAGCATATAACGTGATGACGAAGAGCGAAGGAAAGACGGCAGAAAGCGCAACTGCAGGAATCCAGGCTTCTTATGATGACGGCAAGGCAGATGAGTTCGTAGAACCATTTGCAGTAGTAAAAGACGGAAAGCCAGTTGCAGCGATCCAGGACAATGATTCTGTGATCTTCTTTAACTTCCGTCCAGACCGCGCAAGAGAGATCACTCACGCATTCCGTGACGCAGAGTTTGATGGATTTGCAAGAGAGAAAAAATTAGATCTTGTCTATGTATGTTTCACCGATTACGATGAGACCATCACAGACAAGCTGGTTGCTTTCAAGAAAGAGGGCATTACCAATACTCTGGGTCAGTACCTGGCAGACCACGGCAAGACTCAGGTGAGAATCGCTGAGACTGAGAAGTACGCTCATGTAACCTTCTTCTTCAACGGCGGCGTTGAGGAGCCAAACCAGGGTGAGGATCGTGTCTTAGTTCCGTCTCCAAAGGATGTGGCAACTTATGATCTGAAGCCTCAGATGAGCGCATATGAGGTATGCGACAAGCTGGTAAACGCCATCAAGTCTGATAAATATGATGTGATCATCATCAACTTCGCGAACCCGGATATGGTAGGTCATACCGGCGTAGAGTCCGCAGCGATCAAGGCCATTGAGGTGGTTGACGAGTGCGTAGGACGTGCTGTTGAGGCATTAAAAGAGGTGGATGGCGTGATGTTCATCTGTGCAGACCACGGCAATGCAGAGCAGTTAGTAGACTACGAGACCGGCGAGCCATGGACCGCTCATACCACAAACCCAGTTCCATTTATCCTGGTGAACGCAGATCCTTCTTACAAGCTAAGAGAGGGCGGCGCACTCTGCGATATTGCACCAACTCTGTTAGAGTTAATGGGCATGGAGCAGCCAAAAGAGATGACTGGTAAATCTTTACTGGTGAAATAAGACTCCTCAGAGCGGGGATTTACGAATGAGAAAGACGGATACGGAGTGACGTATGCGTAAAAAAACTACCGACAGATAAAACCATGAAAAATGGGATGTTTGTCGGTAGTTTTTTATGTCATAGGAAACAAGGACTTTTTAGTTTTCTTCGTACAACTTTGTGTAGATTTCCTCGCATAACGCGTCCACATAAGCCGGATCTGGAAGATCCTTGTGGGTGATCAGATAATCCTGGATGATCTGGAAGCGTTTTAAGCTGATCTCTTCGTCATTTAACTGGTCGAGATCCAGGATTTCCCGGTCAATGTCCTGGGCGCTCTGTTCCGATAAGAACCACTGGATGAGATCATTGGTTTTCTGCTTTTCTTCTTCAATCTGCGGAAGCAGATCCCTGGCAGATCTGTTTGATTTTATGTAAACTACCATAGAGAAGATTCCCATGGCGGTCAGAGCGGTCTGGATCAGATAGCGGGAAAATCCAGCCATAGGCAGACGGACGATCTGTAACCAGCACAGAGCCGAGAAGATCAGGACTGCGCCGCCGACGATGAGAAAAGCGGAGGCAGAGGAACGAAGATCCTCATATTTCTGACCTTTATCTACATAAGCTGTGGACTGCTGCTTGAAGGAAATGGCAGATGCTGGATCGGTGGAGCGAGAACCTTTCGTGGAAACATCTGGATCATCAGAATTCGCCAGATTGTGAAAGTCTTCCGAAGCATATCCGGAGAAACTGTCTGCATTGGCGCCGTTCATCTCCATGGAAAGCATCTCCTGGGTCAGATTCTGCTGTTCTTTCTGTCGTTTTAACTGTTCCTCCCGCTTTAACCGGTCTGCTTCCTCCTTAGATGCCACCAGGGGACCTCCGCAGTCGGAGCAGGTGGTGATTCCATCCACGAATTCCATATCACATTTTGGACAATAAGGCATGACGAATACTCCTTTTTCTAAGATTGATTCTATAGCTATAACATCTATTATACGCCATGGAGGAAAATTCGTCCACTGCTGGCAGAATATTTTCGCAAACCTGCCGGCAAAACAGTGATAACAAGTCTTTTGGAAAAATGAGTAGAATTTCCTAGAAAAATAAGGTAGAATAAGTGTACACCACGCCATAAGGCGCAGGTAAAATTGGAATAACGGTTCGGCTGGTTGGTGTATTTGTGCGCTGACCGGAAGCGGACATAGAATAGAAGGAGAGCAGTATGAAAGTAGCGATCATTACAGACAGTAACAGCGGAATTACCCAGGAGGAAGGAAAACAGCTTGGAATTCGGATTGTGCCGATGCCATTTATGATCAATGGCGAGGAGTATTTAGAGGATATTACCCTGACACAGCAGGAGTTCTACGCAAAGCTTGGTGAGGGAAGCGATATTTCTACTTCGCAGCCATCTCCGGAGTCCATCATGGCTCTTTGGGATGAGGTGTTGGAAGAATACGATGAGATTGTCCATATCCCTATGTCCAGTGGTTTGAGTGGATCATGTCAGACTGCCATGATGCTGGCAGAGGATTATGACGGAAAGGTAGAAGTCGTCAATAACCAGCGGATCTCCGTGACCCAGCGCCAGTCGGCCCTGGATGCGAAAGAGCTGGCAGCGAAAGGTATGTGCGCAGCGGAGATCAAGGAGAAGCTGGAGGCTGTAAAATTTGATTCCAGCATTTACATTACGCTGGATACTTTAAAATATCTGAAAAAAGGCGGGCGTATCACTCCGGCGGCAGCGGCGCTTGGCACTTTACTTCGTCTGAAACCGGTTCTGACCGTCCAGGGAGAGAAGCTGGATGCATTTGCCAAGGCAAGAACCATGAAACAGGCTAAGAGTATGATGGTGGCGGCGATCACGAAGGATTTAGAGGAACGTTTCGGTGACCGGACAGGTAAGAATGTCCATCTGGAGGTGGCACATACGGATAATCAGGAGGAAGCAGACGAATTTGCAAAGGAACTGCGGGAACTGTTCCCGGCGACCGGCGAGATCGTGATTGCGCCGTTGTCTTTAAGCGTCAGCTGCCATATCGGACCTGGTTCATTAGCAGTGGCCTGCTCTAAGGTGATCGAATGAAACGGATAAAACTGAATCATATTTTCAGTATGAAAATACCGTTGTTTCTGCTGTTTCTGGTCATTGGTTTTTTGCCGGTATTTATCCAGAGCAAATTTATGAACCAGTCCTTCAGCCAGACGCAGATCGACGGACGGATGATCGAGGTGCAGAACCAGTGCCTGATCACAGGAGATCGCCTGACCAGAGCCGGGTATCTGTTAAAAGAAAACCATGACTCGCTGATCGATAAAGAACTGGATACCATCGCGGACATTTTCAATGGACGAATCGTGGTGGTCGATCAGAATTTCCGGGTCGTGAAGGATACGTTTGGGCTGGCCGATGGGAGGATCAATGTGTCCGAACCGATCGTAAAATGCTTCCGTGGGGAAAATGTGGCGTTTCATGAGGCAGACAAGCACTATGTAGTCACAACGGCGCAGATCTGTGACAGTGAGGATGAGAAGAATGTCATCGGCGTGCTGTTGATGACTGTGTCCACAGAGAATATTGTATCCAATGTATCGAAGGTGGCAGAGAAGATGTCTTTCTACGGGCTGATGATCATTGGAGTATTGCTTCTGTGCTCTATTTTGTTCGTGGTTGTTCTGATGAAGCCATTTGGACGGCTGCAGGAGATGTTAAATAAGGTAGCGGACGGCAATCTGGACGAGAGTATTTCGGAGAATACCTACAAAGAAACATGGAACATTTCCCAGGCGGTCCAGAGCACCATCACCAAGCTTCGGACCGTGGATCAGTCCAGAGAAGAATTTGTATCCAATGTGTCTCATGAGTTAAAGACACCGATCACGTCTATCCGGGTTCTGGCAGATTCTCTGATGAGCATGGAGGAGGTTCCGGTGGAACTGTATCGGGAGTTTATGACGGATATTTCTGATGAGATCGACCGGGAGAGCAAGATCATTGATGATCTGTTGTCGCTGGTGAAGATGGACAAGGCGGCAGCAGAGCTGAATATTGCCCAGGTAGATATCAATGCCCTGGTGCAGCAGATCTTAAAGCGGCTGCGGCCCATTGCCAAGAAACGGAATGTAGAACTGATCTATGAGAGCATCCGGGAAGTGACGGCGGATGTGGACGAGGTGAAACTCTCCCTGGCGATCAATAACCTGGTGGAAAATGCGGTAAAATATAACATTGAGAATGGCTGGGTGCGGGTGACTTTGGATGCAGATCATAAGTTCTTCTATATTAAAGTGGCGGATTCCGGGATTGGCATTCCGGAGGAGTATCAGGAGCATATCTTTGAACGTTTTTACCGGGTAGATAAAGCCAGATCAAGAGAGACCGGCGGTACGGGTCTGGGCCTGTCCATTACCAGAAATGTGATCCTGATGCATCACGGCGCTATCCGTCTTTCCAGTAAAGAAGGCGAAGGATCTACCTTTACGGTGCGGATCCCGTTAAATTATATTTCTTAGGAGGAGCAGAATGAAAAAATATGTATACAGACTGCTGCTTCTTCTGACAGTCCTGGCCCTTGCAGGGTGCGGGGAAAAGAAAACGGAAGCAGTGGCCGGAGAAGCTTATAAGATTTATTATTTGAATACTTCTGTGACAAAGCTGGCTCCTTATGAATATCATACAGAGACCACCGACACGGAACTGCTGATCCAGGAGCTGATGGAGCAGTTTTTGAAGGTTCCGAATGATGTGGACAGTCAGGCGGCATTATCTGATAAGGTAGGATACCGTGGCTACCGGCTGGAGGAGCGGATCCTGTATCTGTATTTTGACGGTGGTTACAGCCGGGTCAATATGGATGCCACCAGGGAGATCCTATGCCGGGCGGCGCTGACCAAGACCATGACCCAGCTTGAGGGAGTCGATTATATCAGTATTTATGTGGCGGACCAGCCGTTACTGGATCTGACGGGAAAACCGGTGGGACTCCTGGCAGACACGGATTTTATTGAAAGTATCAGCGATGTGAATACCTTTGAAAAGATCCAGATCACCTTGTATTTTGCTGACGAGACTGGCGAAAAGCTGGTAGAAGAGGATCGGGAAGTGGTTCATAGCATGAATACGTCTTTGGAGAAACTGGTAGTAGAGGAACTTCTGAAAGGTCCGGAGGTGGAGGGCGGTTATCCGACACTTCCGTCTGATGTGAAGCTGTTAAATGTTTCTGTCAGTGAAAATGTATGTTATGTTAACTTTGATTCGAACTTTTTAAATAATTCCCTGGAAGTGAAGGAGTTAATCCCGATTTATTCGATCGTGAATTCCCTTTGTGCCATTTCCAATGTGAACAAGGTGCAGTTGACGGTCAATGGCTCTTCGGATGTGATGTTCCGGGATGTGATATCGTTAAATACCCAGTTTGAGCGGAATCTGGATCTCGGTGGAGAGTGATCGTTTCAGAAAAGGAAAATTGAATATGAAAAGACCATTGTTATTTGCGGCGTGGGGATTCGTACTTGGAGAGGTATATCTACGGCTGCCGATGGTCTGGCAGATCCTGACCCTGGTGCTTCTGTGCAGCGGGGGAATGGTTCTGTGGATGAAGTGGAATAAGAGCGGCAGAAATCTGGTTGTGTGGATGATGCCGTTCTTTTTTATGCTTTTTGGAGTGGTGCGTTTGTGGCAGGAGCAGAGGCAGGTGGAAATGTGGGAGAAATTTATGGAAACCTGTGAAGGAGAAGAAAGAGAGATATATGGGAAAATTATGGCGATTCAGCCTGGAAAGGAGAATTGGAGGCTGGATCTAGAGGGAGAAAAGCCGTATCCGAAGCTGGTGGTTTATGTGAAGGCAGAGGAGATGGCAGAGGAAGCAGAGAGCCAGGCGGCGGTTGTGGAGAAATACGGGATTGGCGAGCGGATCTGTGTGATCGGGGAGTTGAAGCGGTTCCGACATCCGGGAAATCCAGGAGAGTTTGATTATGCCGCGTATTATCATGCCCAGGGCTATGGCGGGCAGATGTATGGAGAGGTAGTGCGAAAGGCCGGAGGCAGTGTGTCGCCTTATTTCCAGGGAATTTACAGTCTGAAGCGTCGGGCGGCGGATATCCTGGAGAGAATCTGCGAGAAGGAGGATCTGGGGATCTTCCAGTCAGTAGTACTGGGAGATAAAAGCAGTCTGGAAGAAGACACCAGAAAGCTGTACCAGAGAAATGGGATCTCTCATCTGCTGGCGGTCAGCGGACTGCATATTTCCATGATCAGTCTGGCCGTGTACGGATTTTTCCGGAAACTGGGATTGTCTATCGGTCAGGCGGGAATCGGGGCCGGATTTCTGACCATTTCCTATGGGATTCTTAGTGGAAACTCTGCCAGCGCGATCCGGGCGGTGGTGATGGTCTGTCTGCGACTGACGGCAGACCGGTTTGGACGGACCTATGATCTGCTGTCTGCCATGGCAGTGGCGGCGCTGCTTTTGCTGGTGAAGTTCCCGCTTTTGCTGTTTCAGGCGTCCTTTCAGTTATCGTTTGGGGCAATTGTGGGAATCGGGGCGGTACTGCCAGTGCTGCAGTCATGGGTGGAAGTGGGACGGACAGGAGCGGGTCATACGGTGAAAATAAAAGGAATAGAGGGAAAGCAGAGAAGGGAAAAGCGATGGAAAGGAATCGGGAATGCGGTACTTTCGGGATTGGCGATCCAGATTGTGACCTTCCCCGTGATCGCATACCATTTCTTTGAGTATCCAGTATACAGTATGCTTTTGAATTTGCTGGTCATTCCATTCATGGGTGGAGTATTGATATCCGGAATTCTTTGCGTGGCAGTGGGTGGATGCAGTCTCTTGTGTGGCCGGGTCGCTATTGGCGGGGGACATTATGTACTGGTACTGTATCGGATTTTATGTGAAGGCTTTCAAAAGCTGCCGGGCGCGGTGTGGGTGCTGGGGAGACCGAAGATGTGGCAGATTGGGGCGTATGTGTGCCTGTGGGGAGTGGTTCTGGGTGTAAAATGGCTGTTACTGGAAAAGGAGGATGAGGAAGAGGGACTACAAAAATGGAAAAGTGGCAGTATAACAGGTCAGGCAATCGGTCTTGTGATGATATGTGTAGTCAGTGCGTTATTTTTGGCACCACGTCCGGTTCACGGCCTGCAGACGACATTCCTGGATGTTGGTCAGGGCGATGGGATTTTCTTTCGCACCCGCCATGGCGTGATCCTTCTGGACGGCGGCAGTACTGACCAGAAAAAGCTGGGGCAGCAGGTATTGGAGCCATATCTGAAAAGCAATGGAATTTCTAAAGTTTCCTACGCCATCGTCAGCCATGGTGACCAGGATCATATCTCCGGATTGTCATACCTTCTGGAATCCGACAGTGGCATTCAGATCCAGAACCTGATTCTTCCTATTCGTGGAAAAGAAGATCCCATTTACGAAAAACTAGGTCAACAAGCCCGAAATGCCGGGGCAAAGGTGTTCTGGATGAAACAGGGGGATCAGATCCGTGTAGATGGCCTGAGCCTTCGATGTCTCTACGATGGAGCAGGAACTGACGAGACGGAGCGGAATAACCATTCTCTGTTGATCCAGGCGTCTTATGGGGATTTTGGGATGTTATTGACCGGGGATATGAGCGCAGATGGGGAGTTACAGTGGCTGGAACAGAAAGATACCTTGGAAAAGCCAGTCCAGATTCTAAAAATCGCCCATCATGGTTCCGGATATTCCAGTACAGAATCATTCCTAAAAGAAGTTTCTCCAAAACTGGCAGTGATCTCCTGCGGTGAAGGAAACCGCTATGGACATCCTCATGTGGAAACACTGGAAAGACTGGAAAAAGAGGGGATTCCGTGGGTGTGTACCAGGGATTGCGGGGCGGTTCTGGTAGGGATAAAGAAGAGAAATGTACAGGTTCGTACCTATAAAAAGTAGGTGTGGGGCAAGATATTTTCAGGAATCGCTTGAGAAAACCAGAAAATCCAGTATAATAATGGATAGTGAAAGAGCGTGCATGACGGCAGGTGAGAAGATGCCGGAAACAGGATCATGACAGAAAGGCGGAAATTGCGTGAAGGTATTGGCACAGGACATCAAAACAGGGGAATTTAAACCGGTGTATCTGATCTGCGGGGAAGAGGCATTTTTGAAGAAAAGCTACAAAAACCGCATGAAAGATGCCCTGGTGGGGGATGATACCATGAATTTCCACTATTTTGAGGGGAAAGGACTGGATTTAAAGGAGATCATCAGCCTGGCGGACACCATGCCGTTTTTTGGAGACCGTCGTCTGATCCTGATCGAGGACAGCGGTCTTTTTAAGAGCAGTGGTGCGGATGCCCTGGTGGAATATCTGCCGCAGATGCCGGATACCACCTGTATGCTGTTTGTGGAAAATGAGGTGGATAAGCGGAACCGCCTGTATAAAAAGGTGAAAGATCTGGGATATGTGGCGGAGATGGAGCGGCAGGATGCCAGACAGTTAGGAGCCTGGGCTGGTGGGATTCTGGCAAAAGAAGGGAAGAAAATCACTGGCAGAACCATGGAACTGTTCTTAAGCAAGACTGGCGATGACATGGAAAATATCCGCATGGAGCTGGAAAAGCTGATCAGCTATACCTTGGGACGGGATGTGATCACAGATCAGGATGTAGAGGAGATTTGTACGGTACGTGTGACCAATAAGATTTTTGAGATGGTAGCGGCTATTGTGACCCGGAATACCAGGAAGGCTATGGATCTGTATGAGGATCTGATCACGTTGCGGGAGCCGCCTATGCGGATTCTGTTTCTGATCGCACGGCAGTTTAACCAGATCTTGCAGGTAAAAGAACTGATGAACCAGGGCATGGAGAAAAATGGGATCGCATCCAAGCTGAAAATGCAGCCGTTTGTGGTAGGCAAGACCATGCCGCAGGCAAAAAGCTTCAGCAGGGAGCAGATTTTATCTTATGTAAACCTGTGCGTGGATACAGAAGAAGCGGTGAAAACCGGACGGCTGGATGAAAGGCTGGCGGTGGAACTGTTGATCACCAGGCAATATTGATGTTTCTCATAACGATTCAGTACCTTTATAGTTACTGTTTCTCATTGCTATAACAAAAAAAGAAACCGTCACACCAACGGTTTCTTTTTTATTTGGGTTAAATTATTCTATTGGAATCAGTTGACTGATTAAGCCATAGCGTTAACAGCTTTGCTGATACGGGATACTTTGCGGGATGCAGTATTCTTGTGATATACACCCTTAGAAGTAGCTTTATCAATCTCAGAGATAGCAACTAATAAGCTTGCCTGTGCAGCAGCCTTGTCACCAGCAGCAATAGCAGCCTCTACTTTTTTGATACAAGTTTTAACTTTGGATCTGATCGCTTTGTTGCGAGCAGCTTTAGTTTCAGTAACTAAGATTCTTTTTTTAGCAGATTTAATGTTAGCCAATCTGGGCACCTCCGATTAAATGATTATATGATTTAGATTCTTTGGTTTGCATCAAAGCCTGGACACGGACAGTTCAATGTAAACATTCTATGTTATTCTAACGAACTTCCCCCAAAATGTCAATACATATTTCGCTTATTTTTGAGAAAAATAATAACAAAAATAAAGGTTTTGTGAGAAAAATGGAGGAATGCTATGTTTGAGATCAGAACGGATCTGGCCATTGAGGAAAAAACAGAAAATAGAGCGGAACAAAGTGTGGCTGGCGTGTCCTGCAGGGAGTGGCGGGAGCCCTCCAGTATGGTGAAAATGACCGAGGTAAAAATCCTGGATGAACATGGAGCCAGGGCTTTGCGGAAGCCGGTAGGAACCTATCTGACGCTGGAAGCGAAAACCATGGGGAAGAAGGATGAGGACTATCATCGGGAGGTGTCGGAGGAACTGGCGGCGCAGCTGGTACGGATGATCAGGGAGATCCAGAGAAAGGAGGAGAAAGCGCGAAGTGCAGGAAAAGTAGAAAGTATGGAGTGGTGGAGAAAACAGGAAGAAGAGAAAGAACAGGAGCAGAGCCTGAAAGGAATCCATCTGTTGGTGGTCGGACTTGGAAATGCACAGGTGACACCGGATGCGCTTGGACCGGAGGTATTGAATCATTTAAAAATTACGGTTTATGAACCAAAGAAAAAAGAGAATGACCGAACGAATCGTGACACAACAAACGGTGACAGAAAAGAGTGGAATAAGTCCTTGGACGTAGAGAATTGTAGGACCGGGTGGAACGGGAAGTCACAAGATGATGAAAGAACAATCCTCACAGGCATCGTCCCCGGTGTGATGGCCCAGACAGGCATGGAAACGGCCCAGATCATGCGTGGCATTGTCCGGGAGACGAAGCCGGATCTGGTGATCGCCATTGATGCGCTGGCAGCCCGCAGTATCCGCAGGCTTGGGACGACCATTCAGGTGACAGATACCGGGATACATCCAGGTTCTGGTGTGGGTAATCACCGCCATGGGCTGACCAGGGAGAGTCTGGGAGTACCTGTGATCGCCATTGGGGTGCCAACCGTGGTGGGGACAGCGGCCATTGTCCATGATACGGTGTCTGTGCTGATCCAGACGTTGTTGGAACACGCTCAGACCAGGGAGATCGGAGGCTTTTTGGATCAGCTGGATTCGGATGAACAATATCGCCTGATCTGTGAGCTGCTGGAGCCGGAATTTGGCCAGATGTATGTGACACCGCCGGATATTGACCAGACCATTAAGGCAATCAGCTATACCATCTCTGAGGCGATCCATATGGCATTTTTTGGGGGAGTAAAAAAGGATAAGAGGAATGATGCGGCAGGTAAGAAGTGCAGGTAAGAAGAAATGTGTTGCCATGGGAGGTACTGAACAATTTCCCTATATCATAAAATGAAAAGAGATTGAAACGGTGAGGCGGACAGTGATGCGATGGTCAGGACCCTGGAAAACGGACCGTTTACTGAAGACAGCCATGGTTCTGACCGGGACAGTCCTTGTGCTGGCCCTGGCGAAGCCGTTGGCTGGTGAGACAATGAAGATGGTTTTGCAGCATTCAAAAATCCCGTGGAAAATGGCGGCGGCGGAGTTTCTGGCGGATTTTTTCAAAAAGAAAGAAGATCCCATGGAAGGATTCTGGAAGCAGGTGCTGCATGAAAAGACAGAAAGCGAAGAACAAATAGATGATTTATCTGATTTTTACCACGCGGACCCGGCGTATACGGATTATGAACGTCGGAAAAAGATTTTTCATGAGGCAGCCTGGATGTTTCTCATGGGCGATGAGTCTGGTGCAGAAGCCCAGGAAGAGGCAGAACGGCTGGGATTTGGCAGGAACGCCGGAACTGGCAGAGCAGGTTCTGAAAACGACATGGCAGGTGCTGAAAATGAAAATGGAGGCAGTTCTGGCAATAATAGTTCAGGCAATGGCAATGAAAATAGTCAGGCATTAGGGCTGGCAGCGGGCGATGGATATCAGAAAGGTCATACTGGTTATACAGGCGGCATGTATCAGTTGGCGCAGCTGCAGGATTATGATTTTCTGATCAAGCATTTCTACACGGTCCATTCTTCCACCACAGCCAGACGGGAGGAAATGGACGCAGCAGTTCTCACAGGAATGGATCTGTCCATGAAAAAAGACCCATCCGTACCCCAGATCCTGATCTACCACACCCATTCCCAGGAAACCTACGCGGATTACGCTGCAGGAAATAAAAAAGCCACAGTGGTGGAGCTTGGAAACCGTCTGACCGCGCTTCTGGAAGAAAAGGGTTATCAGGTGCTCCATGACACCACCAGCTACGACATGGCGGCGGGAAAGCTGGACCGGAACCACGCTTACAACTACGCATTGGATGGAATCATGGGTATTTTACAGAAATATCCATCAATCCAGGTGGTGCTGGATCTTCATCGGGACGGGGTAAAAGAAAGTCTACATATGGTGCGGACGGTGAATGGAAAGGCCACAGCGCCGATTATGTTTTTTAACGGCATGAGCCAGACACCGGAAGGAGAGATCGAGTACCTGAAAAATCCATATAAAACGGAAAATCTGGCATTCAGCCTGCAGATGCAGCTTCTGGCAGAAGAGGAATACCCGGATCTGACCAGAAAAATTTTCCTAAAAGGACTCCGCTATAATCTTCATGTGCGTCCAAGGTCAGCACTGATCGAGGTGGGAGCCCAGACCAACACGCTGGAGGAGGCGCTAAACGCCATGGAGCCGCTGGCGGATCTGTTAGACCAGGTGCTGGGTGGTGGGTGAGATGGTCCGCGTGATTGAGTGTGTGGGAGTAACGATAACACAGGTTGTATTTTAAGCGGCATAAGCAGCATATAAACGAAAAATTATAAGAAATCCCGGAGAAATCGTCCATCTCACCTTGCACAAAAAAATGAAAAATGATAAAATAAAATGCTAAGATGCCATAGGAGCGCAGATTCCCATGGCGATACCTGATTGTGAACGTTACAGATAGAAAGGAAATCATACACACATGGCAACTGTTGACCAGAGTAAAATTAGAAATTTTTGTATTATTGCACATATTGATCATGGAAAGTCAACCCTTGCAGACCGAATCATAGAGAAAACAGGACTTCTGACCAGCCGTGAGATGCAGGATCAGGTGTTGGATAACATGGATCTGGAGAGGGAGAGAGGAATCACCATCAAGGCCCAGACGGTCCGAACCGTATATAAGGCGAAAAATGGAGAAGAGTATATTTTCAATCTGATCGATACCCCAGGACACGTGGACTTTAACTATGAGGTGTCCCGAAGCCTGGCAGCCTGCGACGGCGCGATCCTGGTGGTGGACGCAGCACAGGGAATCGAGGCCCAGACACTGGCTAACGTGTACCTGGCTTTGGATCATGATCTGGATGTTTTCCCGGTTATTAATAAAATCGATCTGCCAAGTGCCGATCCGGACCGTGTAGCAGCAGAAATCGAGGACGTGATCGGACTGGAAGCCCATGATGCGCCACGGATCTCTGCAAAAACCGGACTGAACGTGGATGAGGTCCTGGAGGCTATCGTGGAGAAGATCCCGGCACCGAAGGGAAATCCGGACGCACCGTTAAAAGCGCTGATTTTTGACTCTCTGTACGATTCCTACAAAGGCGTTATCATTTTCTGCCGGATCAAAGAGGGAACTGTGAAGAAAGGTACCCGCATCCAGATGATGGCAACTGGAGCGGAAGAAGAGGTAGTAGAGGTTGGCTATTTTGGCGCAGGCCAGTTTATTCCGTGCGACGAGCTGTCAGCCGGTATGGTTGGATACATCACAGCCAGCATCAAAAATGTAAAAGATACGGCAGTGGGCGATACCATTACCGATAAAGATAACCCATGTGCAGAGCCCCTTCCAGGTTATAAAAAAGTAACCTCCATGGTTTACTGCGGTCTGTACCCGGCCGATGGAGCCAAGTACAACGACCTGCGTGATGCACTGGAGAAGCTTCAGTTAAATGACGCATCCCTGTTCTTCGAGCCGGAGACCTCCATTGCGTTGGGATTCGGTTTCCGATGTGGATTTTTGGGACTGCTTCACTTGGAGATCATCCAGGAACGTCTGGAACGCGAGTATAACCTGGATCTGGTCACTACGGCGCCGGGCGTTATTTACCGGGTGCATAAGAAAAATGGCGATGTGATCTCCCTGACGAACCCGTCCAATCTGCCGGATCCGACCGAGATCGACTACATGGAAGAGCCGATCGTCAGCGCCGAGATCATGGTAACCACGGAATTTGTGGGCGCGATCATGAACCTGTGCCAGGAGCGCCGCGGCGTTTACTTAGGCATGGAGTACATCGAGACCACCAGAGCCTTATTAAAATACGAACTGCCGTTAAATGAGATCATTTACGATTTCTTTGACGCGTTAAAATCCCGTTCCAGAGGTTATGCGTCCTTCGATTATGAGATCAAGGGCTATGAACGTTCTGAACTGGTGAAGCTGGATATTCTGATCAACCGCGAGGAAGTGGACGCCCTTTCCTTTATCGTCCATGCAGATTCTGCTTACGAGAGGGGCAGAAAGATGTGCGAGAAGTTAAAGGATGAGATTCCGAGACATTTGTTCGAGATCCCGATTCAGGCGGCTGTTGGCGGCAAGATCATTGCCAGAGAGACCGTGAAAGCCATGCGTAAGGACGTTCTGGCAAAATGTTACGGCGGCGATATTTCACGTAAGAAAAAGCTTCTGGAGAAGCAGAAGGAAGGCAAGAAGCGGATGCGCCAGGTTGGTAATGTAGAGATTCCGCAGAAGGCGTTCATGAGCGTTCTGAAGCTGGATGAGGAGTAATTGTGGAGAGACGACCATTGGAATTATACATTCACATTCCATTCTGCGTCCGCAAATGTGCATATTGCGATTTTCTGTCGGGACCTGCCACAGACCTGGAGATGAGAGTTTATGTGGAGCAGTTAGTCCAGGAGATATCGGTACAGAGTGCCTTCTATGAGGGGTATGGGGTGACCTCCATATTCCTTGGAGGAGGCACTCCTTCTATATTAGAAGCAGAGGACATCAGCCGGATCATGGAGGCGGTGTACGGACATTTCCATGTGGAAAAGGATGCAGAAGTGACCATTGAGGCCAATCCGGGAACCGTCAGTCTGGAAAAGCTGCAGATCTACCTGGCGTCCGGCATCAACCGGATCAGCATCGGGCTGCAGTCTGCCGATGACGGGGAATTAAAGGCTCTGGGCCGGATACACAGCTATGATGGATTTTTAAAGACCTATGAGCGGGTGCGGCAGGCGGGATTTACCAATGTCAACATCGATCTGATGTCCGCATTGCCAGGACAGACCCTGGAATCCTGGAGATCCACGCTGCGGAAGGTGCTGATGCTGCGGCCAGAGCACATTTCCGCTTACAGTCTGATCATCGAGGAGGGGACGCCATTTTTCAAGGCTTACCACGACCATCCGGAGCTGCTTCCGGACGAGGACACCGAGCGGGAAATGTATTATGAGACGAAATCCATGCTCCATAAACAGGGCTTCGAGCGGTACGAGATCTCTAATTACGCCAAACCAGGTTATGAGTGCAGACATAACATCGGCTACTGGACCGGAATCGAGTATCTGGGGCTGGGCCTGGGGGCATCCTCCTATATTCAGGGGTTCCGTTTCCATAACGAGTCGGATCTTAGCCTCTATGACAAGATTCAGATGACCGGAACCGACGCAGATGAGAAACTGCACCAGGAGATCACGAAACTGTCAGACAAGGAAAAAATGGAAGAATTTATGTTTTTGGGACTGCGCATGATAAAGGGTGTGTCAGGAAGCGAATTCTTCCAGCGGTTTGGGCAGAATATGTGGAATGTGTACGGAAATGTATTGAACAAATTGAGGGACGAGGGGCTGATCATCGTGGATATGCCGGATGTGAGGCTCAGTGATTATGGAATTGATGTGAGCAACTATGTGCTCAGTGAGTTTTTGTTAGACTAGAATCTGGAAGGCAGAAGGAGGAAATGAGATGGAGCGATATGACATTGCGATTATAGGAACCGGCCCGGCGGGCTTATCGGCAGCAGTGACTGCCACAGTCCGGAATAAAAAGGTGCTGCTGCTTGGCAATAAAAGCCTAAGCGACAAAGTAGGCAAAGCCCATGATATCCAGAATTACTTAGGACTGCCAGACGTCAGCGGCGAAAACCTGGCCAAAGCATTTCAGAGTCATTTAGACAACCTTGGCATCCAGATCACCCAGGACAAGGTCAACGCCATTTATCCCATGGGGGAGTATTATTCCATCCAGTCAGCCAGTGGCAGCTATGAATCCAAAACCGTAGTTCTGGCCACGGGAGTGAACTTTGGCAGACCACTTCCTGGTGAGGAGGGATTGTTAGGCAAAGGCGTCAGCTACTGCGCTACCTGTGATGCATTTGCTGTCCGCGGAAGAAAGGCTATCGTTATCGGATATGACAAAGAAGCAGAAGCGGAGGCTGATTTCTTAAGCCAGATGGCCCAGTCCGTGACCTACATCCCGATGTATAAAGACGAACCGTCCGTATCCGAAAAAGTGACCGTGTTACGGGAGATGCCTGTGGAGATCCTGGGAGCGGAAATGGATGGCATGACTATGGTTTCCGCCTTAAAAACTAGAACCGCCGAGCACCAGACCGATATGGTTTTCGTCCTGCGGGACACCATTTCCCCAACCCATCTGATCCCGGGACTTCAGATGGACGGAAACCATGTAGCGGTTAATTTGCAGATGGAGACTAACCTGCCAGGATGCTTCGCCTGTGGCGATCTGGCTGGGAAGCCGTATCAGTATATCAAATCCGCCGGGCAGGGAAATGTGGCAGCGTTGGCGGCGGTAGGGTATTTAAGCAGTTTGAACGCAGATAAGCATTCCCCCGCTTCAAGTGCGCGGAGCACTAAGCGGCGGGTGAGGGGGGATGCTTATGTCAGTGGGAGTTGAAAGCTCCCACTGACAGATCGCGAAGCGACTGCGTTCATGAGCAAGTAGCGAAGCGGATTGCGAATGTCCGCTTTACAGAAAAATAGGACAGGAAATGCAAGAGTACAAAGGCTAAGGGAGGAAAAACAGTTGAAATTACGTGTAGCAGTATGTGATGACCAGCCTGAGGTACTGGAGAGCATGAAGACTATTTTGAAGGAAACGGGCCTGGTGAGTACGGTGGCCTGTTATGATAACATCCGGGAACTGCGGGAGGAACTGCAGGAGGGGAAAATGGTGGATCTTCTGATGATGGATATCTGCCATGAACTGGACAGTCACATGGCGATCGCGGACCAGAAGAAAAATGGAATCGATTTCGCTTATGAACTGAACCAGCAGTTCCCATTTCTGCAGATCATCTACATTACCGGCTATAATGACCGCTATTCCTAGGACATTTTCTTAAAACCGGTGCGTCTCGCGGGATTTTTGACGAAACCGATCCAGCAGGATTATGTGATAAAGCTGCTTTTGTTAGTCCAGGAAAAACAGAAAGAGGATGAAAGCGAGAAACTGGTGGTTGAAGGAAATGGCAGGCAGACATTTTTGTTGTGGGAAATTGTATACATAAAAAGCCGGGCTCATGTAACGGAGATCTATACATCCGATGGAAAAATGTATGAGTGTAAGGAAAAAGTGTCAGAACTGGAGCAACGGGTAAATGAAAAATTCGTCCGGTGCCACCAGAGCTATCTGATTAATATGCAGCATGTGGAGTGTATGGATAAGGAAGAAAGCTTTTATATGGATAGATGGCTGAAACGTGATATTTTCATACTGGATCAGCAGAAACATGTGCCGATCAGCAAAAACCGTTATGCACAGACCAGAAGACGTTTTGAAGAATATCTGGGGAATGGAGAGTTATGATCCTGTTGCTATGTTATACCGTGTGCCAGATGACATTGCTGATCCTGAATCATGGATATTTCCTGAAATATCAGACTCCGTGGAATACCCAGGAACTGACTGGGATCGGTGTCAGCTTTCTGGTCGAGGGATTTCTGGTGTGGAATGCGTATAAAAATTATAAGGGCAAAGAGCATGAGCGGCAGATCGAAGAACTAAAATACGCTACAAGGCTGGAACAGGTAGAGCGGCACAGCCGTATGGCGCAGGAGGAAAATCTGCGTCAGAAAACCATGGATTTTCAAAAGCAGATTAGGGAAAAAAGGCAGTCTATCCGGGAGCAGAAGGAGATCGAAAGACAGATCCCCAAACATTATTGCGGAAATACGATCCTGAATGTTCTCCTGGAGGAAAAAGAAATTCAGTGCAGGAGACGAAAAATCAAACTGGAAATAGAGCCCATCTACGTATCAGAACTGCCAGGGATCAGCCGGATCCATTTGTGCAGTGTATTGTCGAATTTATTGGATAATGCCATAGAGGCGGTGTCCTGTCTGGAAGAGGATAGATGCTGGATCAAAGTTGCTATTTACCAGAAAACAAGGTATTTGGTTATTCGTGTGGAAAATCCGTGCTCCGAGAGTTACCTGAATCAGAAAAAAGGCCCATCCAGGGGATACGGCAGCAGAATTCTGAAAGAAATCGCTGGAATTTACGGGGGAAATGTATTGCAGCGTGTAAATCAGAAAAACGGCGGGGAGTATCTTGGAACGGTGATTTTACGGACAGATATGGAGGAAACGTGATATGATAATATCAGTGATGATTCGCTATTTCTTTGGTATGATCACCTCACTGCTCCTTGGTGTGCTATTTATGAATGTCATGGAGCGCCGGTATCCTCTGTGGAGGGTTTTGTTTCTGGAAATAATTGGAATCAGCGCCGTAGTTCTTCCGAAATCCTATGCGATGGTACAGACTGGCCAGATGCCCGTGGGAGTTATGAACTTTCTGGGCATGATGGTCTATATTTTCTTGATGTTTCTGTGCTTTCAGGGATCTATATGGAAGAAGATCCTGACCATGGTGGTCGGAATCGGATTACAGGGACTGACAGAGATCATAACCATTACCAGTTTTATGTATATGGGGCTGACCACTGCGGAAAAACTCAGTGAAGATATGGGGTATGCAGCGATGGCAACTGTAGAGACGATCATTTATACAATTTTTCTATATTTATATGGAATGTCCACAAAACGCTTCAGCCGGAAAAATGACAAGATCCAATGGGGCATCATTCTGGTTCCGGTCAGCATTGCCATTACCATCATCCCCTACATTGCCAGCGGCGTAAACCAGGATATCAAGATCTCCAAGTTCGGCATTTTTTGCTGCGCCGTGATTCTGGTGGCAGTCATGGGACTGCCAGTGGCGCTTCAGGAGATAAACCGAAGAGAAGAAAAGCAGGAAGAACTTCTGGAACTGGAACGTGAATACCGCATCGGAAGACGCCACGTAGAACAACTGGAGCATGACTTCAATAACCAGATGATGGTGGTGATGGGCATGGTGAAAGAGGGGAGAATGCGGGAGGCGGAGATGATGCTGGGGGAGATGGAAGATTTATTCTCTTAGAAAATTCTGCTTGCTGTAATCTGCTCCAATGCTGTAATGGCGGTGTGATATGAAACAGGTTCTTCCAGAAGCTGCATCGTCAGATGTTCGTAATCCTGTTTATATATTTGTTTATTTATGATTTCAGTAAGTAATTCGGATACATTAATTTCAGGTGCTGCTGAGGGACAAATTGCCGTTTGCGCACGAACCAGACGTACTTCTTTGATTAATTTTTCAAATGCAATATCTTGTGGCACAAGCGGCAGAAGCTTATAAATATCATATAAATGACGAGAGTGTTTTTCAACTTTGCCATCCAAGTAATAGTCGCAGACAGCAAATACTTTATCTATCAGAGTCCGATTCATTCCTTGTACTTTCATTTTAAAAGCGTTTAAGCGATAAGCGTCTATTGCATTTGGTGATTCCTTTTCCATCATATCTCCGATATAACTATGTACTGGCAATAAAACCGTTGGAAAAGATACTTCGGTATAAGAAGTTTCCAATAATACTGCTGGTGTAAGGACATTGCTGATTAATGGAAGCACCGAGTCGTAGGAGATTACATAACGATTATAATCGCGACGGCTTCTTGTTTCCCCGAGATTTTTTATGGTCAGTCCCAATTCAGTAGCAGAATCTACAATCGCTTGCTTTACCTTTTTCTTTTGTCCTTGAGATAGGAGGGTGTCAATGGTAATATCTATGTCTTCCGAAAAACGCCGGATGATTTTATGACATTTACTTAATGATGTTCCACCTTTAAAAACAATATAAGGAATCTTCTGAGATAAAAGCTGTAATAATAAAGTAACGTAATAGTCTTTTTCAATGGCCTGGGCTATAATTCCTGTTTGAGAATATGTCAAATTGATCGCGTCGTGAAACAGTTCTCTGTCATTGTGTAAGTACATCGTAATAAATCACCTTCGTTTCCACTAAATTTTTATACAATTTATCCGGATAATAGATAAAATAAGGTTCCATCTGTGAAAGCCGTAAATTAATGCTGCGCATATACTGAAACAAGCGGTCCTGCAGTGCTTTTCCTGTGACCTCAGAATAACAGTCCATGTCCTTTAGTAGATCAAGGAACTGCAGGATCTGGTAGTTTGATTCTGTAACAGGAATCTTAGGTTTCCGGATGATCACTTTTGATTTCGCAAGCGATGTTTCTCGGTATTCGGTGGTTGCTTTGTTGGATACCACTTCGTATAACATGGGAACCTGGGAAGTCAGTCCCATTTGATTAAAAAACATAAGTCCACTTACATAACCGCATCGCTTTTCACAGTCTTTTAAATATTTACATTCAAGAACTTTTTCGGGAGTTAATTGAGAGCCAGATTGAAAAATCGTTTTTTTCGGCAGAAAATAAATTCCATTATCAAATCTTTTTAATGTCCCAGAATCTGCTAATTTTTTGAGTTGTTGACGAAGGTTTGAACTACTCATCCCTTCGATCTGAAGCTCAGCAAGAAAAATGGGTTCATTCTCTTTATAATTTTTTATGAGATATCCGTATAGCGCTTCCATACTTTCCTCCATTCACAAAAGTAAAGATAATAATTTCTATATTGTTAGTATACGAAAAATTCATCAAAATATCAAGTGGTAAAATCTGCGAGGTATCCCATTTTTGCTCAAAATACGCCCAATTTTGCTTGCGGAAATGAGACAAAACATAGTTACGATATAATAAAAGACAATAAAAAGTCACTCTTTAGTCGAAGACAGAGAGGAAAAAAGTGATTTTTATGGTCGGGGGGTAGGTGTAAGACCAATAAAATTGGAAAAGGCTGAGTGGAGGGGCATATGAGATTACGGGTTGCGGTGTGTGACAGTCAGCCAGATGCACTTAGCCGTATGGAACGGTTTCTCGTGGATACGAAACAGGTAAGCTGTGTCACATGTTACAACAACATTCGGGAATTAAGAGATGAATTAAACGAGGGAAAAGAGATCGATCTTCTGATATTAGATTGGGAGGAGAAGTGATTATGCCTAATATTATGTTGACATATCGATGTAATCTGAAATGTCCATATTGTTTTGCAAATGAATTCGTAAATAAAAAAAATACAGATATTTCTTTGGAAAATTTTGAAAAAGCGTTAGACTTCATTGCGACAGATGGATCAGGACGGGTAGGATTAATTGGTGGAGAACCATTAATCCATGATAAATTTAAGGATATAATAGAGAAATTGATTTACGATAATCGTTTTGAAAGAATTGTAATTTATACAAATGGTTTATTGATAGATAAATATATAAATCAATTAGTTCATCCTAAAACAACGTTTTTGGTCAATTGTAATTCGCCGGATGATATCGGTGAGAATAACTACAAACATCTTATCAATAATTTGGATATATTATATAAAGAATATTATATGAAAAACAGAGTGAATCTTGGAATAAATTTATATGATATTGATAAAGATTACACATATATTATGGAATTATTGAAAAGATATCATTTACATAAACTTAGAATATCAATTACAGTATCAGATTTTACAAAAAGTAATAATGTTAATGTAATTGAGTATTTTAAGAGTAAAAAACAATTTATTTTAAAATTTTTGAAGGATATGGATACGATACAGGTTGTTCCATACTATGATTGTAACAAACCTCCAATGTGTATATGGACGGAAGAGGAAAGTGAATGGATAAAGGAATATGTGCAGAAATATACGACAGAAGAAAGCACATTATATGGATCACATTCATTTTGTCAGCCGGTGATTGATATTTTACCAGATTTGTCAGCAGTCAGATGTTTTGGCATGTCTGATTTTGAAAAAGTAAAAATAGACAATTTTAAATGTGCCTCGGATTTAAGATACTATTTTATCGGATTAATAGATGAATGTGCATATAAATTTCCAGCAGAAACAGAATGCAAAGAGTGCTATGAAAGAAAAATTCAAAAATGCTCTGCAGGATGTATGGGATTTAAAAGTGAAAAGATTAAAAAGATAAATCAATATATCTTAAATGAGAAGTTATGATTTGGATAAAAATGATGTATTTAACGATTTTTATCGTTAAAAATATATTAAAGGAGGAAATCATATGAGCACAACGATGACAATTGATCTGAGGGAGTTTTCTATTCCAGAAGAGGAAAAAGTAGGTCGGGTATTCAACAGACTGAGAAAAATTGATCAGGAAAGAAAGCATTCAGCAGATGGAAATCAGGCATATGGCGAAGTTTATACAGAGCATACCAATGAGTATGGAATTGGCTGGTAAATAGTGCTATAGGTTAGTAAAAAGGCCGCCATTACATTATATGGCGGCTAAAAAAATAAACTACAAGGTGAAAAGTATGAATGGATTATTGATGTGTACAAATGATTGTAATCTACGTTGTAAGTACTGTTTTGAAGAATGTATACATAGAGAAAAAATGAAATCTATTCAAGAAATCAGAGAAGAATTTTCCAGTTTTTTGGAAAATGACTTTGATAAATTTATTTTTGAATTAGTTGAAATTAATAAAAGTTTAAAAAGAAGAAAAACCAATATTTGTTTCCATGGTGGTGAACCATTGCTTGTTGGGACTGATTTACTGGAAAAAGGATTTTCCATGGTAAAAAAGTATGACTCAACAGAGATTAGTATTCAGACGAATGCGACGCTGATCAACGATGAAATGATTGAACTGTTTAAAAAGTATGATGTTCATATTGGAATTAGTATTGATGGTCCCAAGGAAATGAATGATAAATATAGAGTTAATGCGAACGGTAAAGGCTCATATGATGTAATTGTGCGCAATCTGAAAAAGATGAAAGAAGAAAAATTGTTAGTAGGAGCGTTAGCTACGGTCACAAAAGAAACCATTAAAGATCCAGAGGGCTTTTACAATTTTTTTAGAGACAATAAAATTAATTTTTCATTTAATCCATTATTTTTAATAGAAAATCAAGAAGCTGATTGTGATGGATTAAGTATGAACGAATTTGCGGATTTCTATTGCAAAATGTTTGATATATGGATTGAAAGTGAAGATGATTTGTCCTTAAATTGCTTTGATCGAATCTTAAGTTCAATGGGAATAAAAGAAGAACCATATATGGAGGTATGTACTTATATTCCGGATTGCTCGATGACAACGGTTGCAATTAATACAAAGGGAGATTTTTTTAGATGCCTTCATTACGCATTAAATAATAGTAACTGTATTGGAAATATACATACAGATAGTTTATTTAAAGCGTTGGGAGACGAACGTTTTAAAAATAGAAGTTGTAAGTTGAAAACTGGTGTTTGTGCGAATTGTGATATTTATGAATATTGTTATGGTGGATGTCCATTTGTAGCAGAAAGTACACATGGAACCATTTACGCAAAAGATAATACTTGTGCGGCTCAAAGGAAAATAGTTCATTATATTAAAGAATATTTAATGCGGTATAAAAAGCAATAAGTATTTTCGAGATATATTGTAATGAAGAATGGAGAAAAAACGTGCAGGAATTAACAAAAAAATTTAACTTAGGTTTAAATTTAGATTCAAGTTTGCAGGAATTAGAAAAGTTTTTTTCAAAAAACGCAAATCTAATCAGTAGTGTGTATTTCTCTTTGCCTTTAGGGCGCAGTTACTATAGTCGCACTGGTTTGGAAAGGGAGTATACAGATCATGGCACTTATTTTATTGATGCAATAAATATTATAAAGCGCAATGAAATGAAATTAGAAGTGGCATTTAATACTGAGTTAACAAAAAGAGAATTAGAACAGGGAATTGAATATATTTACCAAAACGATATTGTTCCACAGGAAATTGTATGTATGAATTCTTCGGTTGGTATCTTAAAAGAAGCATTTCCTGAAGCAAAGCTGATATCCAGTTTTTGCAATGGTGATGACATGGTTTCGGAAGAATTTGATGCGATCGTTTTAGGGCAGGGGTATCTTAGAAGTTTGGAAAAACGCCATCAGTGGTTAAAAAAGGGTTATGAAGTTGTTTTGTTGTTAAATAACGGATGCAGTTTTGAATGCAAGCATAAAAAATGCAATGCAAAAATGTGCGCGGCTTTATATCAGGCCTCTTTGAAACAATATGACGATAATGAAATTTATGCAAGACAAAGCTTTTTTCCATTTGAACTAAGAAAAATAATAGAAAACGATGAATGTTCAAAAAACTATATTTATAAAATTTCCAATCGACCATTGGGCCTTGAATATACGAAAAGAGTGTTAGACGCATATGCGAATTTGACAGAGTATGATGAGACAGAATTCCTTCATAATCCAAGAAATTATTCGCTATTTGGCGCACTGACAGAACTGGGGAAACATTCGGAGCATTATCAGTTTTCAAAAATTATGGAAGCAAAAGGAAAAATATTGCAATAGCAGAATAAAACAGAAAGAATAAATATGGATGATAATGGTATGGAAAAAGCATTCCAAGAATTTAAAAATAATAAATTATGTCATTACTCAAAAGAGAATATAGATTATTTTGGAATTAATATTACTTCCCATTCTATGGATAATATTTTTAAAATTTATCTAAAGGGAATAAAAGATAGGAATATTGATCATATATTGGTTAAGTATTTAAATGAAAATAATATGGTTAGATACTTGACAGAAATAGATGATAGTCAAGAAAATATGGTGACGCGTATTGATATAGGGATAAAAAACAGAACCGATGAAAATATGGAGAAGTTATTTCAGTGGTTAAGAGTGAAATATCCTATATTTCAACAATACGAAAAAGAAATTATTAAATTGGCGGAAATGAAGATAACACCATTACCGGAGCATAATTATTCTTCTATGTACTTTGTGGGATCTACTTCCTTTTTATCAGGAAAAGAGATTTTAAAGTTCCATTACTATAATGGATATATTAGTGATCCGGATAATTTGATTTCTAATTTACAGTTTTATGATGATTATTATTTGAATTATATAAAAAAAATGGATGCGTCAGAATGGAATCAACTGGCTGATATGGCAGAATATTTGTTAAAAAATAGTAATGGACATATGTGGGTAACAGGGACTGACTATGCATCTGATGGTAAGAAAAAATATAAAATATATATTCGAAATTATATATGTCTTTTTGACTATCTTTTTATATCTTCTTAAATGTCCGCAAAGCCTTATTTTATCGGCTCTACGGGCATTTTGCTTTTGTGGTAAACCTCACATATCTAGGTCTATCTTCTTATATTTTCGCTATCAAGCGTGGTT
>ERZ772900.985-NODE-985-length-27976-cov-75.546363_pt1 | contig 27976 bp, 24 predicted proteins | sample MGYA00512124_ERZ772900 | MGnify/ENA primary metagenome ERZ772900 (study PRJEB29015, sample SAMEA2737716) | human gut metagenome | biome: human gut; feature: human-associated habitat; material: faeces | place: China | collected 2012 ... | reverse complement strand
AGCTCCGTAGAAGGCTCGTCAGGAAGTGTTTTCGCTAATTATCGCAAGAAATTTAAGAAAGAAGCTGAAAATCTGTCGAAACTGTCACATCCTAATATAGTTAAGGTTGTAGATGTCTTTGATGAAAACAACACGACCTATTATGTTATGGAATTTATTGAGGGAAGAAACCTTGATGAATACATCAAGCAGAAAGGGCGTTTGTCTGAGTTGGAAGTTATGTCTGTCATAAAAGAAGTTGGAAATGCACTGGAATATATGCATTCCAAAAAGATGCTCCATCTTGACATAAAGCCCAAAAACATCATGAGAAAGCCTGACGGCACAATTTATCTCATTGACTTTGGACTATCAAAGCAATTTACTGATAAAGGAGAACCTGAATCGAGCACTTCTATAGGATTAGGAACTCCTGGATATGCACCAATCGAGCAATCAAGCTATAAACAAGACGGAACTTTCCCTGCAACTTTAGATGTATACGCATTAGGCGCAACAATGTTCAAGATGCTTACAGGAAAAAGACCGCCAGAAGCGACTATCATTCTGAACGAAGGCTTTCCTTCCGTAGAATTATCCAACAAAGGTATTTCCGACAATACGGTTTCTACTATAAAGGCTGCTATGGCCTCTATAAAAAAGGATCGTTATCAAACAATAAAAGCGTTAGTAGATAATCTCAGCAAAGGTGATATAGAGGATGTAACAATTATAGAACAACCTGCACAAACTCCAGAATCTATACATAGTACTAATCCAAGTCTTAAACCAAATTCAAAGTCCAAATGGATTTGGAGTACTGCTCTCTTTCTTGTTGTAATTGTTGCTTCAATATTATGGAAAGGCTATTCTATCCAAAAAGGAACATCTGAAGGTGAGATAATTACAGATTCCATGGTCAACAATCAGGCATCGATCAATCATGTAGAAAAAATGAAATGGAAATCACCTTTAGGAGAAGCTGTTTATACTGGTGATGTAGAACAAGACTCAGTTCCAGGAAGTACAAAACTTATCCCTCATGGAAGAGGTGTAGCAAAAATAACAAAAGGGAAGTATTCCGGCAATGTGTATGATGGGGATTTTGAATGGGGCAAGATGCATGGAAAAGCTACTTATACGCTTAAAAATGGTGATGTTTTTGTTGGAACATTTGTAAATGGTGAATATGCGAAAGGACGTTATACCGTCAAATCTACTGGTCAATATTTTGAAGGAACTTTTAAAAATGGGCAACCTGATAAAGGGAATTTTTACGATAAAAATGGTACAAGCATAGATGCGAATAGTAAGCGCGAGCCACAAAATAACAAATCTGTGATTAAAAAAAATAAAACGAGAAGTAGTAGTAACAAAGTCAATCACAAAAAATACCTTATTATTGACCGATTTGACCCAAAAGGAGCGGATGCAAAAGCAAGACAGAAAGCTATAAAAGAATCTTGTTCAGAAGCAGCAAAAGAAGGTCCTCCTACTTTTGGTTTGGGGTGATTGGCCTTTTCCCTTTTACGATAATTTCATGGACCAACCCCATCATTTCATACAGAATGGTTCCAAATACTTGTTCGCAGGGATTTAACGCACTAACTTTGCATCGTAAACCAGAAACAATAACATAAAAGATTATCATTATGAACAACAAAACTCAAAACGAAGTAAAGAAGAATGTTGCTACCGGTGCCAGCACTGCAGTAGGAGCAACCGTAGGTGTTGTTATAGGTACAGCTGTAACTCCCAACAGCGCAGAAGCTGCAGAGGTAGAAGTTTCAAACGAGACACCTCAGCCAACTCCAACACCTCAACCACAACCAGAGCCGATAAAACCAGAACCACAACCTGCACCTCAGCCCGACCCTAAACCAGAAAAACCTGTTGACTCCAAGCCGACCCCAGTGGAGCCAGAACCAAAACCTGTTGATCATGACCCCAATCCAGAAGTGGAAGTTGTTAGTTATGATAGGGTGCAAATGATGACGGTAGTCAGATGGATGTTGCTGTGTTAAACGTAAATGGCAATGAAGTTGCTGTAATAGACGCAAACCTTGATGGTGAAGCAGACGCTATTGTCTGTGATGCTAATCAAAATGGGGCAATCGAAGACGGAGAGATCGAAAATGTTCAAGGGCAGGGAATATCCATGCAACCACTTCAGGATGCAGCTGGATTTGACCCTCAGTTCGCTCAGAACGATTTGCCAGATTATGTTAACGATGCCGATGTAGATACATACATGGCTTAAAGAGTCCTCAATATGAAGATAAGAACTTTTGTCTTTGGATTATGTATGTTTGCTGGGATCGGAACCAAAGCTCACGACTTCTCGGCAACGATTAATGGTCAACGGTTGTATTTTGAAATAACAAATAAATCCCAAAAGACCATTGCTGTAACATATAATGGTGGAATTGCGGATAAAAAAGCTCCTATGCTAAATGGTATTGTTGAAATCCCATCAAAAGTGAAATACCATGATATTGTCTATGAAGTAAATGCTATAGGACAAAAAGCTTTTGCCAATGCAAAAGACCTTAAGGGAATTGTAATGCCTTCTGGCATTAAATCTATCGGAGATTTTGCCTTTGAGAACTGTGACTCTCTACGGGATGTAGTTTTTCCTGGCAATTCTGTGTCTCTGGGACAGGGAGTATTCTTCATGTGTCCGTCCATATCCAATGTGACAATTGGTAGTGATTGGAAATCTATAGATTTTGCAATGTTTCGATGGAGCAAGATGTTGTATTCGGTCTCAATACCAGCAAAAATTGAAAAAATTCAAGGCATCAAGAAACTGAAGTACCTTACAACAATTAATGTAGATTCGAACAATGCAATGTTTGCATCATATGACGGAATGCTTTACAGCAAAGACTGTACAATATATTATGCTTGTCCACGAGCGTTTAAGGGCAATGTTGTAATCAAAGAAGGTGTGACTAAAGTTATAAATGGTGCCCTTGTAGATTGCATATCTGTTACATCATTAGATTTTCCATCAAGCCTTCAGGTGTTATCTTTTAGAGAGACTTCCAGAATGAAACTGTTGGAACGTATAGTGATGCGTGCTAAAGAGCCTATGTTTACAGGATACCACAACGGCATAGGAAAATGTTTCTTTCAGCTTGCAAACAAAAAGGTACAGATTGTTGTTCTGTCTTCTTCTAAAAAAATGTACGAAAATATCATGTCGCTTGAAGCTGGAGAATACTCAGAAAATACGGAGAGTATTCCATACATGGTTACACAGGCAGAATTACCAACTAAGAAGAATCTTAAAGGTGTTAAACAATTTGATAAAGAATAATTATGAAACGAAAGTTATTGCTTTATACTACAATCGCTATAACCTCTCTTGTTGGCAATGACGCATTTGCGCAAAGTACTCATGTACGAAACGACTCAATTGCCGCAAATCTCAAATTGAACGGACTGCGTTCTAAAAGAGACAAATTGCAGAAAGAAATTAAGATACAGGATGCAAAAAGGAATATTCAGACAAACGGAGTGGCACCTGAAACTCTTGAAGAGATGAATGACAGACAAGACTCTGTTTGCCTTGCACTACGCTCAGAACTCGTAGATGTGATTCTTGAAATAAAAGAGAATTCTGTAGATATACCATCATCCGTGTTGATTCAGCAATACAACGGTCTCTTAAATAGTCGATCTACGACAACAGAGCAAGAATCTCGCCCAAATACAGGTAAGAGAACAACAAAACGCTCAACCAAATAATCAAAGAAATGATTTGATACACTAATCCGTACATTTCGTGGAATACAATTCTGAAATGTTGTGTGGCTAACAGTTCAAGCGTATCTTTGCAATATCAAAATTTAAAAACATAAAATTATGAATACCAACTACGACAACGAAAAGACCCATTATCAGGGTTCTGACAATGAAGCTACTCAGTTTGAAGAAACTTCTACATCTGAGAAGAAAAAGAACAATACGGCATCAAATGAAGAGGTTAAGTCAAAGTATTCCAAGAATGCATGGAAAAGAGCTGCGGCAGGAGCAGGTTCAGGATTACTCATAGGTGGTGTTGCAACAGTACTTATGGGAATGAAGACACCAGACTCCGAGACAGAAGGAAAAACCGAGAGTCCTAATCACAAAGAGGAACTGTCACATCCAGAGTGGGTGGACGATCAGGTACAAGTAGCAACAACCGTTAATGACGACATGTCATTTGGTGAAGCCTTTGCCGCAGCTCGTGTGGAGGTCGGTCCAAGCGGATGCTTTGAGTGGCATGGTAATCTTTATGGTACATACACTGCTGAAGAATGGGATGGTATGACTACAGAACAACGAGCAGAATACAGCGATCATTTTAGTTGGAACAACATAGACCACACGTCAAGCAATGTTGCCCAACATTCCACTCACAGTAATGAATCTCATTACTCAACTACTGCCCAGACTCAAACAGCAGCAACTACAGATGATGACATAGAGGTAGTGTCTGTAAATCATCCTGAAAACCATAATGATTTGTCTCATACCGAATCACATCAAGACGAAGGACAAATTGAACTAATAGGACTTTCACAACTCGAGCCAGAAGTTGAAATTCTTGGGGTTGTCCACGATGACGAAACAGGAACAAATATAGGAGGGATAACCGTTGATGGTCAAGAAGTGGCTCTTATTGATGTAGATGGAAATATGGTGTTTGACTATATGGCAGCCGATACGAATGGTAATGGTAAAATAGACCAAGAGGAACTCATCGACATTCAAGGCCAAGGATTGTCTGTGAACGATTTAGGAGGAATATCTAATCCTACAGGCGAATCGTTGGCTTCTAACGACGAGCAAGATTATACAACAGATGCTGCGTATGAAGGTTAGTGCATTCAAAATTCTATTGTTGGCATTTCTACTGGCATTCTCGTTTAGTGCAAATGCACGAACGTATTTGGTGTCAGTAGGAATTGCTGATTACTCAGGATTTCCTACGAAGATTAACAATTTGAGTCTTACAACAAATGATGCCCAAACAATCGCTAATCTCTATTCTAAGAACACGTCCGTGGTTTATTCATTACTTCTCAATGAGAAAGCGACTAAGGACAGAATTGTTAGAGCCATAAAAAAAGTGTTCAACAAGGCATCCAAGAACGACATAGTTGTCTTTTTCTTTAGCGGTCATGGTTATCCTGGTGGCTTCTGTGCTTACGATGGACAAATTGAGTATGGGGAAATCCGTAATGCAATGTCACAGAGTAAAAGCAAAAATAAAATGATGTTTGTTGATGCTTGCCGTTCTGGAGGTATGCGTGTAGATGGAACCACCATGCAAGGAGCAGTAACAGCAGCAAAAAATGCCAATGTAATGCTCCTGTTGTCTTCGCGAAACAATGAGAACTCTATTGAGCGAAGAGGTATGCAAAATGGTTTTTTCACTACATACTTGCAGAAAGGACTAAGAGGAAACGCAGATGCAAATCGTGATAGAGTTATAACAGCAAAAGAATTGTTCAGCTTTGTTCATCAAGGGGTCTCACAAATTTCTGGTGGCAAACAGCATCCTGTAATGTGGGGAAATTTTGATGATAATATGCCCGTTATGAAATGGTAAAAATATAAACTATGGATGAAATAATTCAAATAAAATGTCCGTTTGACGGAGTGATTCTTTCTGTAAAGAATCAACCAGACATAGAAACAAAAAACGTCACATGCCCAGTATGTAAACATAAATACCCATTCACTCAATACAAACGAGTTGTTCCTACTGTGAACAATGAGGATCCTGATACTGAATATCCCAATAACGAAGAGCATACAAGTTATGCTTATGATGATAGGACGGAAAAAGGAACAGAACTTGGCAAAAAGAATTTAACATTAGGAAAGGTTAAACTTTTGAGTTCTGGCATATCATTTCAACTTAAGCCTGGACGTAATGTTATTGGTCGTAAGGCAACGAAATCAACCGCAAATTTCCAAATAGACACTGGTGAACAAAGAACTATGAGCCGTGAACATATTGTTATTGAGGTGAAGAAAGTACCCGCAAAAGGTTTTGTTCATTATGTTTCGTTGTTCAAGGAAAAAGTTAATAAAACATACATAGGGAAAGATCAACTCTATTATGGTGATTGTATAGTCCTCAATCATGGAGATATCATAGAACTGCCTGACGCAAGTTTGGAATTTGAGATCCCTGATGAGGAAGGTACTGAATTTTAAAACCGAGCCTATATGAAGTACAAACTAAAAGTATATAGCATTTGGGAATATGGCCAAAGGAAAGATTCTCAGGGTAATCCTCATCAAGAAGATTGCACATATCCTATGCCGAATGAGTTGAAAGACACAGACAGAACTTTCATTCTTTGTGATGGTATGGGTGGCCATGACGCTGGCGAAGTGGCAAGTGCTACAGTGTGTCAATCTATGGGAAATTATATTCTCAAAGATAGTCATGATGCTGATGGTATCTTTTCCGATGATATATTAAAAGAAGCCATCGCCACTGCTTTTTCTGCCCTTGACGAAAAGGACAATGGGGCGGAAAAGAAAATGGGAACGACCATGACTTTCCTTAAATTACACAATGACGGTGCGACAGTTGCCCACATGGGAGACAGTCGGGTTTATCACATCCGTCCTGGTAAAGATGGGGAAAATACACAAATATTGTTTGTAACAGAAGACCATTCGTTGATAAATGATTTGATAAAAGCTGAAGAGTTGACAAAAGAGGAAGCGCGTCATTCTAAGCAAAGAAATGTGATAACTCGTGCCATGCAACCTAATATGGAATATAAGCCAAAAACCGATATTTATCATACATCAGACATTAAGGTTGGAGACTATTTCTATATGTGTTCAGATGGTATGCTTGAACAGTCAGATATGGAAGAAGGAGAAAGCATTCGTAACATATTCTCCGACAAGATAAAATCAGCTGAACGCAAAGTCGAAATATTGCGAGAAGTCACAAAGGAAAATAGAGATAACCACACGGCCATTATCATACATATAGAAGATGTATTTGACATCGTGAGTGAGTCAAAAACAAGTCTCGAAGCAGTTGATCCAAAACGAGTTGGCATTGTGGAAGAGACAGAGGCGCAAGCTACAACGGATTCATCTAAAATATCCTACGAAAAAGAGGCTGATGAAAATACTGAAAATGAGCAAACAGGGCCAAGCACTCAATTGAAAGCAATTCCAAACGAAACGGAGGAAAATATGTGTGAGGGACATGAAAGTGTAAACTCAATAAAACATACCCACAAACAGGCTGTGCTTTGTATTATAGCAATAATTGTTGTTACATTGTTAGCTATAGGTATAAAATATGTTTGGCCTGTAAACAAAATAAATGATGAAAAAATAGAACATACATTAAATGGTCAGCCAGACAAGAAGCGAAAAGCTGCCCTAAGAAGGAATAAAAATCAATCCACAAAAAATAAAGTTCTAAATCAAACTGACAAAAAGACAGAAGAGGTTGTATCAAATAATACCACTTCAAATGCAAACATTTCTCCTGAAACATCAGAAGAAACACAGACATCGAGCGAACATCCTTCAATTAATTCGACAAACACTAACATTACATTACCAAATCTGCCCTCAGATGAGGTTGTGAATAGTGATGAACAAAATGCAATCAATAATATACAAATTGTGAAATGAAAACGAATACGTATGGGTGTATTTTATTTAGCGCTAAAGAATTTGCGAATCAAAAGAACAAAGAAATGTAATTATACTTCGTTATGTAGATTCTTTGTTTTTGTATTTCTTATACTTGCCCCTGCAAAAAGTATAGGACAAGACATAATTTTAATAGAAGCAAATCCTACAGCCAAACATAATATTGGAGGTAAGCACACTGATAATGTGTCAGGAAGGAATAAGGAACAAGGAAAGAGGAAAGAGAATACTACTATAAATCATCAGCACAATAGTGGTTCAATTAATCATAGCTCAAAACATAAACAAGTAACGATTCCTGTGAGTTTGTCCTTGGCATGTAATGTTGACGGCGTTAGGAAATATTACTCTATTAAGGAATGGGGAAATCTTTCTGCTGATGAAAGAATAAAATGTGAGAAGTTGGGACTTCTGGTGAAATCTACTAACGAAACTTTCTTGTTTTCTCTTTACCCACTTCCCAAGCGGTCAGATTGGAAAACTGCAAAGGCAAGAAGTGGAAATCAAATGCCTACGCAAAAACAGTGGCTGATAATTAAACAAAACAGGAGTAAGACTCAAAACGCCTTAGACGCATTTGGTGGTGGCAAGATAGACAATCGGCGATATTGGAATAGTGGAGACACTCCAACGTGGACTACATTTTTTTATGATGGAAGTGAATATGATAAAATTTCTCCATCCAAAGGAGAAGCAGGCGTTTGGCTTGCGACGAATGATGTGGAATTAGGGTTCAAGGAAATAGAAATCACTAAGCCAATCAATGAAGAGTATGATTTTATAGGAGAATCTTCAAATACGGGTATTCGTGTCGTTAGGTATTCTATGAAATATGGATTCATCAATAACAAAGGTGATGTAATTGTGCCATTGAAATATGATGAAGTCGGATGTGGATATGATTGGGTGTATCATAAAGCAGGTAATGATAAAACTCAATGGCATTATCCAATTTTGATGTCAGTTTCCCAAAATGGGAAATGGGGATTTGTAAACAAACGAGGAACTCTTGTTACACCTTTGGTTTTTGATAAAGTTGATGACACAAGTTCTAATGATAATTCTCCAACGTGGGTGTCTAAGGAAGGCCGATATGGCTGTGTAGATACATTGGGAAATTATGTCATGCCATTACTTTATGAATCAGAGATAAACTTTTACAATCATCAACCAGCAAAAGTTAAAAAGAGCGGGAAATGGGGATTTCTCAATGAGACAGGACATGTCATAATACCATTTAACTACACATCAACTCGTGGCTTCGGGTGGAATGAAAGTTTAGCACCAGTTTCAATAGGTAATAAATATGGCTACATAAATAAAAAAGGTGAGATTGAAATTCCAATTAAATATGATTTCGCTGATGAATTTCATAATGGTCTTGCAGCAGTCGCATTGGATGGGAAACTTGGTTTTATTGATAAAACAGGTAGCCTAATTATTTCAAACAAATATGATCCAGAATATTCATCTGATGGTGATGGAAGACGGTTTGGTATAGGAATGCATTTTTTAGGGAGCGTAGCTTTAGTTAAAAAGAATGGACTGTATGGAATAATAGATAAGGCTGGTAAGAATTTAACTCCTTTCAAATATGAGCGTGTTGTTGAGAGGGGACAAGACAAATTTATAGTAGAAGTGGGAAACCAAAAGATCTTTTTAGATGGCGGTGGAAATGAGTATACTACATTTAGAGAAAGGGAGGAAAAAAGTGATTCAATAATGGCTTATCAAGGTTTTCCTTTAGCACAATATAAAATGGGATATCGCTTCTTTCACGCAAAAGAATATGACAAAGCTTTTCCTTGGATAAAGAAATCGGCAGAAGGTGGAAATTATAGAGGACAACGTCTTCTTGGCTACTATTACTATTATGGTTATAAACCAATAACTCAATCTTATACAGATGCCTATAAATGGTTTAAACTATCAGCAGAACAAGATGATGACGATGCCAGTTATTACCTTGGATGGATGTATGAGCATGGCCAAGGTGTTCCTACTGACAAGTTAAAAGCAATAGAATGGTATAAAAAATCAAATGGACAAAAAGATAGCAGGGAACGTATAGAAGCATTAACAGTTAAGTAAAGTGTTATTATGAATAGATATTTCAAATCCGTATTGATTCTGTTTTTGGGATTCATTAGTATAGAAGCCTTTTCTTAGAACGCTGCAAGTAGATTGTCTGATGCTGTAAAGTTTACAGTCAAGAATTGTAAAAAGGAATGTATTTCGATGCAATTCCTAAAATCTGCAACTTAGATTACATATGGATTCAATAATGGGTCGGTAGCACCTAAATATGCCTATCAAGGGTATATTGTAGTTATGCTACAAAATATAGCTTTGTAAATTTATAACCAATCATCTCCATGCTATTCAAATTATGATATAACAATAAAGAAAGAACCATCTTCGAAGGAACTGAGGACGAGGATGTGGTTACAACCAAGGGACGCGATGTATTCGAATCGCATATTAAATGCGGACATGAGAAATGTGTATAAAATCCGATTGTGAAACTTAACACGATTATAGATAATATTGATGAGTAATATGATGGATAATAGTATGAAAGCAAATACAATTATATTCTTTTTGTTCTTGGCATTCAGCACATGTTATGGGCAAGGACAAATACAATTTTGCAAGACTTGTAAACAACCTATAGGATGGTGCAATTTTTTAGGCAAGCATCCTACTGGTTCTAAAATGTCTCCTTTTGATATCGCCATGAAAAAAGGAAAAGAATTCTATGGCAAGTATGATTATGCTTCCGCTATAGTATACTATAAAGGACTGTTATCGAAATTTCCATCTCATTCTGCCGAAATAAAAAAAGAGATGGATAAATGTAATAAGATAGTCTCTTTTCAAAAAAAACATACCGCAATGACTACAAATTTAGCAGCCTCATTAAAGAAATACAAAGTCGTTGATAATGTTGGAGATGGATTGATTCCAGTAGAAAAAAATGGATTGTGTGGATTCATAAATTTAAAAGGTGAAATAGTAATCCCTTGTAAATACAAACACATTAATTCTTTTTCCGAGGGATTAGCAAAAGTAATGAATGAAGAAGGACAAACTGCATTCGTTGATACAATAGGTAATATCTCCATTCCATTTTCTAATGGGGAATTTGGTCGGTATTTTCATGAGGGCTTTGTTGGTGTAAAAACTAAAGAAGGTATGGGCTTTATGAACAAAAAGGGGGAAATCTCTTTTTCGGGAAAAGTGCACGTGTATAATTACGATTGCGTATTTAGTGAAGGCGTTACATCCGTTATGGTCAGGGACAATGTGTATGCCTATGTGAATAAATTGGGAGAATATGTGATAAAACCTTTCCAAGCTTGGGACGCAAAACCTTTCTTCCAAAATGTGGCTCCTGTCAGAATAAATATCAATGGAAAAGTTCGTGCTGCTTTAATTGATAAATCAGGTGCAGTATTAAAGTCATTTGAAGATTATTTTGAAATCGGCTCATTTTCTGAAGGATTGGCCTATATGGGCTATGCGCATAGAGGAAATAGTAAAAAGTTTAAAGTCGTATTTGTAGATAAAGATGGTAAGTCAGTATTGGAGCTACCGTATCATCAATGCGGTAATTTTAGGAATGGATTAGCGTATTTCGACAAACCTGTATCAAATGGTTGGAAATATGGTTATATCGATAATAGTGGGAAAGTGGTTATTAATGCCATTTATGACTATGCATGTGACTTTAGCGAAGGTTTTGCTTTGGTAAATAAAGGGAACAAATGGGGATTGGTTGATAGATTCGGGAACTGCTCAATTTCTTATAAGTAATCCTAACTATAATGACGTTACTATAAAACTTGAAAGAAATTAATTTGCATATGATATTAAAATTAGGAGCACTCATATTCAGTGCTCGAAATACATACCGTATAGAATCGGTTTTAGGACATGGAACCTTTGGCATAACTTATACCGTCAAGGTTATTAAGGGAAGAGACAAGAACAAAACATATGCTCTCAAAGAGTTTTTCATCAATGGCATCAGTTCTCGTGAAGAATCTGGTATTGTTTCTTCTTGCTCTGATACCATATCAACAGAGCAATGCAAAGCGGAATTTATTGCAGAAGCGAAAAATCTGATAGCTCTTAACCATCCTAATATTGTCAAGGCTTACGAAGTATTCGAAGACAATGGTACTGTGTACTATACGATGGACTATATTGAAGGCGAAAATCTAAATTCATATCTAAAACAAAAGAGTTTGACGTTAGATGAAGCAGTGAAAATTATTACAAAAATTGCGTATGCACTTAGTTACATGCACGAATCTCAACATATGCTTCACCTTGATCTCAAACCTGGAAATGTGATGCGTCGCTATTCTGACGGTCAAATTATATTAATCGATTTTGGATTGAGTAGATATTTCACAGATGAAGATATGGCAGAAGGAGAATCACCGATAGGTCTTGGAACCAAAGGATATGCTCCTGTGGAACAGTCTGAATACAGAAACAGAAAAGCGAATTTCAAGGCAACTATAGATGTATATGCACTTGGCGCAACATTCTATAAACTGTTAACAGGAGAATCGCCCCTGCCTGCAAAAGTGCTAAAGGCTCAGCCATTATTATTGACACAAAAGCTACACACGTTAGGATTGCCAGAGCAGAAAATTCAAATTGTGGAGAAGGCGATGAATCCATCACCAGAGAAACGTTATCAGTCGGTGATGGCATTTATATATGATATCAATGCAGAAGAGCGGCAACGCCGTAAAAGAGGATGCATGTTGTCTTTTATCATTACAATTACAATTATAATTGTGATTGTCGGTGTGCTTTCTTTATATTTCTATCAAAGACACCAAAATTCGAAACAGATATACTACAAAGGAATAGATGAATATGCTTTTGAATTGACCGAGAGTAATCACGGAGCAAATCACTATGGAGAAAACGAGTACTATAAATTCTTCAGTGATGGAACCGGATTGTATTTGTTCGAATCATGGCATGATCCATCGGATTGCGACGATTCTGAGTGTACGTTAGAAGCGAGAACTGACACTGCAACATTTAAATACAAAGCGAGTAACAATCGAATCATATTCAAGAAAGTAAATCCTTGCTTATATGATGGCGATATATCTGTTACTGTTGACTTTCCAAACAAACGAATTATAGTTGACGAAAAAGACTATCCACTTCGAGTTAATAATGAGAGCGTAAACTGGGATGAAATAAATAAAATTATAGGAAGGTGATTATGGAAGAAAATACGACATTTAAAGAGGGACATACCACACGGAATATTGGTATGGATGAAAATGAAGAACAAACTATCCATTGTACCCCAAACGATTCTATCAAAAATAGACAAACCCTTAATGATTCTGAAAATATCTGTTCAAACGATAGTTCTACAAATAAGATAAAGGCTATTTGGAATAAAATAAAAATGGGAATTAGAGTCAAAAATGAAGCCTCTACAACGTACACAAAGAGAAACCCCATTGTCAATGCCTTGTTAACGATTTATGTATGCATCATAGCTTGCATATCCTTGTTAGACCTTAATTCGGCTGTGTTAATGTTATTTACAGGATTTAATGATGGCTATTTTATTTTAGGCATAGCGTATAGTTATTACTCGCTATTCTGTGCGTATTACACATATAAGTTCATAATAGGCAACCGTAAGGATGCTATTTTCCCTGCATTTATTGGTTCTACGTTTGTCTGGATGGTATTTATAACTATTATTGTTATGATATTTGTACCAGATCATGTGTTTCGCGATGTGGAAAAAAATGAAAATTGTGATTTGTATATATTTACAATAATACTAATTATTTCTTTAATATCAAACTCTATTATCTTTTTTGTAATATATCTGATAATGAGGATAAAGAAATATGGTGCTGCAGCATGGACTTTATTAGAACGACCACGTGGTAAGAAATTACAATTTGATAAGATTTGCATTGCAATTTCTTTGATTATATGGATTCTGCCAGTTGGTGAGATGGCGTACTCTGACTACAAATCAAAACATCCAGAGGATAAATACCCTTCACATTCAACAGCAAAAATAGGAGACTACTATTATGCCGACGGAACAGTATCTTCTGAACTTTTACCTGATAAAAAACCTATTGGCATAGTTTTCAGCAGAGAATGTTCTGAAAAAGATAAAATTATGGGGTATAATCATGGGCAAATTGTATCTTTGACAGATATATCATCATCAAAGATGCAATGGGATCAAGAACCTAAAGATTATAAACTGTATCCTAACTATGTTTGGGAGAATCGTATGGAGGCTCTTAAAGATATTGATGGATTAGAATACACAAATTGCGAAGAATTCTCTACTTTACAGATAAATTGGGATTCTATGAAATATATGGAAGATGAAGTAAAAGGTGCAAGCGAATGGTATGTACCTACCGCAGGACAATGGACTAAGATTCTTGAAAATCTTGGAAAGGTGAAAGTAGACAGAATGCTTAAGTTTGATGCAGAGACAGCAAGCAAAAACCTTAAGAAAGTGGGTATCAATCCTCAGATGTGGTATTGGACTATTACAGAATTTGACACAGAAAATGCGTGGAGCATTAGAGTCGCAAGTGGAGAATTCGGTTCTCGCACAAATAAGCAGAGTAAGGCCTACGTTAGACCCGTAGCTTCATTTTAACCAAAAATTGGTCTTTAGGATTTGGGGTAAAAAGTTTAATTTATAATAGTGTTGCAGAATTAAGGATTAGTAATGTTGACAGATTATTGTATGATACCGATGAAATACGATATACTACGGCAAAGAACTATGATGATGAGGGTAATTTAACAGGTGAAACGGCAGAAGCAGAACCAACACCTTATCAAAAGACTGCAAATTGCAAAAAATATGAAGCAGAACTTGGTTGGTATGGATTGATGTCACTAAGTGGAAAAGTCATTACTCCTCCAAGATATTGCGATATTACAGCCATTGGCTACGACTTGTATTTATGTAAAACAGATGATATTAGGGGAGAAATATTGAATGGCAAAGGCGTAAGGATTAAATGAATGTAGCTTATGTAGAAAAGATGGATGGCAAGCAACTACCTTTTGCCATCCATCTTATACGATTGGGAACATTACCTAAATACGATTTTTTTACCATTGCATATATATAAATATCCTTTTTGCGGAATGAGAATCTTTATGCCATTCAAATCGTAATAGGCATCATTTTTTCTATTCGTGAAAGTTGGCGATTTTATGCCAGTTTCAATGTTTCTAAGAGATTCTTCACTTATGATAGTCCCTTTATCTGTACATGAAACCAGAGTGCAAAATTCATCATTATTTCCCAAATTGAAATTCGGGATAAATTCATCTTTACTAACCCCTACGCCTTCTATGATAAGATAATAGCACTCTCCCCCAGAATGGTCAACCATAGAATCAATAACTATTACCCTGCGCCGCATTCCATTTATAGTGGTTATATTCTCTGCAACTACCTGGGCGAGATTGTCAATATAATCACCTTTTTGCAATCCGATGTCAAAAAGCAAAGTAAAATCATTATCAGTTACCTTATATACTTTGCCGTCAGTTTCATATGCGACAAATGTTTGAACTGGGTGTTGCCCGTTTTCGTTTTGAACCAATATCTTTTTACAAACAAAGTGATTAACAATGGTATCTCCAGACACCATTATCTTATAAAAGCCTGTCGTGTCTGTCCTCTCGTACCGATTGACAGTCGCATACCGCCATACTTTACCTTCTGACAAAACAGGTACGTATGTTTGCGCAACAGAGACCATAGCAAACATACAGAATAAAAACGATAGAAGTTTTCTATTTGCCATATCTTTGAAAAATTGAGAGTGGAGAAGCAATAATCGAACTGCCTCTCCACTCGATAACACACGTTGTTTATTCCTTAATCAATCTGTAGGAATCTGCAAGTTTACCATTTACAAGAAGAGACACAAGATGCATGCCTCTGTCAAGATTAGAAATCGTTGCTGTTACAGAAGGCGAAGTAGATGAAACCTGCAAGGTCTTCTCTTTTGTTCCTGTAAGACTGCTAATGATGATGGTTGCAGACTTATCCAATCCTTCAAGATTTGTCGTGATGGTTACCTGCCCATTTGCAGGATTAGGTGTGCAACTAACTATCTTGTAAGGAGAAACTGCCTTGTTTGAAGCATCAAATGGAGTGTTGGAAAGTTCTGCTATCTTGGCAGATTGCTCATCCACTGTAGCCTGTAACTGTTGAACAGCTTGAACCAACATAGGAATGATGGCTGTGTAGTTAATCATCTTGTGGCCTTCTTCGTCAGTTTTTACAGCATCAGGCAAAACAGCCTCTACTTCCTGAGCAAGGAAGCCATACTGTGTCTGACCTTCTTCTACTGGGCCATTGGCTACAGAAGAACCAGATTCTGTTGCAGCTAAAGTCACCGCAGTTTCAGGTTTCCATGTGTAAGAAACAGGACGCAACTGGAGAACAGCATCCAAACCTGTAGTCAAAGGCTTGATGTTGTCCTTTGCACGAGCGTCGGAATAGTTATACACATTTGCAACCTGAATGCTATTGAATGTACTTGTTGCAGAATTGTAGAACACTACTTGATTGCCTGTTCCTGCAAGTCGTGGGTTTGCAGGAGAAATGTCCAATTGGAAGAAGTTGTTAGTCTTACAAGTCCAATACATTCCCAGCCATTTGTTTACAGTCAATCCCAAGTAGTTGTGCTTAGGAGCATTGTTGATGTTGAGGTTACCACTTGAATACGTAATCTGCGCATTCATACCCATAGGCAGCAATGTGAATATTGCCAATGCTGCGCTCTTAAGGAAGAACTTTTTCATTTTGTTTGTATAGTTATTGATTTGACATTTTGAATTCAGTCTCACTGTTGATAGTCGTATCGGAGTCGATAGTTATAGAATCAGCATTTAAGTTGATTGTACCACTTTTGAACGTTACTGGACCACTTGCTTTGGAAGTTGTGACAGAAGAACCGACTTTGATACTTGAACCTGTATAAGTTTTTGGTCCGACTACCATCTCATTTTGGATATAGACAGAAGTTACAGGAGTACCCTCATTTATGTATGGAATCCTGTTGTGTGCAGATACACTTACAGATACATTTGCAGCATGATTCGTTGAATATGTAGCTGTCGTTCCTGTTGTGTATGTTACCTCGCCAGAAACAAGGTCATAGAATGCAATCGTTGCAGTGGTTCCGTTCAGATTTACGCTTACAGCATTACTTCCTCTATTGACCGACACATTTGTGAATGCTGTTGGTGCCGCTGTGTAGATTTTCATGCTTGGATCACCGAAACAATGGAACAATTCTTTTGTGTATGTTGTATAACCAGAATTACGTTTACCATAAGTTTCAGCCAACCTTGCTTGTCCTTGGTTCAGAATTTGCCCTAATTCATAAGTTGGTGTAGGCGTTGCACTAGCAGTTCCACTTGTACCAGGGAATTTTGGATGCAATTTACTTGAAGGCCAAATAGCATCAAACATTCCTTCTGTCAAAGCATCATTATATCCAGAATAACTTAGTTGCGTAGCACCATATATGGCAATACAACCACCATTGGCTTTTTTGATGAAAGCCTCACAGAAACAGTCTTCATTGAATTTTCCTGTGAGACAATTCATGCTGAATACAACAGGCAATTTGGCACCATTAGACAAAGAGCTGATGTTGCTGATAGTGTAATAAGGGTCGCCCCATAATTTTACATTACCGTGGTCTCTGTGAAGTACATAAAAAGCACCATTATTGATTGCTGAATTTATATCAGATGCATTTCCTTTCCAAGGGAATCCTGGCTTCTTCAATTCATCTGGGATTGATTCACCGAAAGAGTATATGCCCCTATTCCAGTATAAAGGCGTAACACTGTTATCAGTTGTGTATATTCGTTTAACATTAATACCCTCTGACAAAAGGGCATTGCGTACTTCTTCGGAAGTTTGAGCAAATCGTCTGTCAGCATAGCTGTTATTATCATTGTCTTGAAAATAAGCACAATTGATACCTGTTTTGTAGAATGAAGCGTCACTTACAGGATTTTTCTCATAATTTATGATTTTATCCACAACTACATTCGCTTCTGACGCTGTTGCAACAGGCAAACGTCCAAACAGCAAATCTGGTGTCAAATCATTGTCACCATCCATACATGAATAGTAGAAATCTGTAACATGCGTATTCATCAGACTTGAACTTTGCCCAGGCACATCAGCATTGTCTCCAACGATCAAAAGATAATACAAGTTGCTATTGGAATTGTATTGCTTCTTTACCTCTTCCTTTACAGAACTTGATGTCCATGAGTCATTTAGTACAATACGTACATCAAAGCCAAGAAGTCTCTTCCAAGACGCAAACTTTTCCACTGAAGTTTTGAACTTGGATGTTGAGATAATCAAATACCCCTTCTTGGCATTTGTCGCTTTTGTATCAGCGAGTGTAACTGGTTGTTGAAAACCATTGATAGTCGTATTGTTGAGAAAATCATCTACTGCATCTAAGTTTTGCGCACTCACGTTAGCATTACTCTTGGCATTAATCTTGGCAAAAGTAACCTTGTAGCTAATGCTCTTGTAAGCACGAATGGTGTTTTGTTCGTAACTGTATTGGATTGGTGAAACCATTACATCCACAACACCTTTGCCACGATAGACACCCATATTGTCCAGGTTTGCAATCCTATTTGGCAAGAACCCTTTGTACGCAGAGATTGTGGGAACATTGTCCTTTGTATAGGAGACGTTTCCACTATCCGTCAATGGGGGGCGAGCTGGTGACAAAGTATATGGAAGTTCAACAAAGAGACTATCCACAACTTTAACATTGACTGAGTAACCATCTGGAACAGTAAAAGAATCCAACCTGTATGGCAATGCAGGTTTCTGAGGAGTGTCTTCCTCACCAAAACCAGGTACTTTCCACATGATGCTTCCTTTGTACAAGGGATCATCAATAACTGTTGCCTTGTCAAAAGTGTATGTGACGATGTAGCCATCATCAACACTTTGGACTGTTCTTGTAGGAGGTTGCTTATAAGCACCTGCTACCATGTTTCCATTGCTTAGCGTGATTGTTTGCTGTCCTTTGACAGAACCAACCGAAGCTAAAGCGAGGAAGAATACAAACCAGTGTTTCATTTTCTGCTAATGTTTTAGTTTTATGTTATAATTGTTTTACTAATGAACGTATTGATTCCAATAAAGAATATGTTTCAACGAAGTTTGCAAATGACTGCACCTGTGAAGCCTTGCCACATTCAACCATATCAACGAAGTGTTTGATGGTGTCAAAATATCCTTGTGTGTAAATTTGGTTATTCTTTATCGTAGGTACGAAGTTGTTTCTGCCTAACAAATCTATCGTAACCATTTTTTGTGTATTTATCTTCTCCATTGGCACCCCCATGAATACTCGTTGCTTACTTTGGAATGTTAGACTATCCATCTGTTCCATTTGATAAATACCATGTTGGGTATTAATGGTAAGATGTTCTTTTGCTTCTGTCCAAGAATAAGCAGTAGAGAGTTCAAGAACACCTGTTGCATTGTTGTGTTTGAGCAATAACATCAACGTGTGGTCCTCTATATTCTCAACGCATTTGACTTCTGCTTTTCCAAACAAATATGTCACATAGTCCAATGGGTGTATGTACAAATCCATCATGGCTTCTCCCTCAGGATATGCTCCAGTGAGATATTTGAGATTGTAGGTAACAGGCTTCTTATTCTTAGCCAATTCCTTTTTAAGGATTTGGATTACTGGTGCGTGTCGTTTCTGCAACCCTACAACAGAAGGAGTTTTTGTTTCTATGGAAATATTGATTAGTTGCATCAATTCATCCAGACTTTGGCATGGTGGCTTCTCTATGAATATAGCTTTACCGCTTTTCAACACCTCCGATGCTATATGGAAATGTTCCTGAGGTGTAACCGCCACAAATATGCCTTTAACCTCCTCGTCATCCAAGATTTCTTGTAATGATATTGTAGCACGAACATGAGGATAAGCCGTATTTATTAGTTGAGCTTTGTCTTTTGATTTACAACAAATGTATTTCAATGGAACATGGAGATAACCGAGTACAGGATAAAGGTTACTTGTGCTATGATTACCAAAACCAACAAAAGCATACATGCCTTTCGGCACTTGTTGCAATTGCTTGATGCTCCGTATATGCTTGTAACGTTCTATGATATTCTTTATATATTTCATATTTTTCTGATCCGTTTGATCTGTTTTCTATATGTTATCTTGCTATTGTTTGTCCATTGGTATTTACCATAAAAAAATTCTATGATTCTTTTCGGAAAGACTCTTTCAAGATTTCGCAATAGTATCAAGTCAAACTTACGATGAAAGTTTATCCAACACGCATTACACTCTTTGGAGTATCTACATTGGATTTGTTGAGTATTCCGTGAATTGAAAATCTCATCCAACGAGTTTTCATGAATGTTACCAAGCTTGACATTTAGATTTTGGCAAAGTGGTACATCACCATTGGAATGTATCACTAACTCACTGAATATGCTTTGACAACGAAGTCTCAGATGTCCATTTCTCCATTCTTCATACAATGCAACAAAATCAAAATTTTCCTCTGTATCATGTATATTTTGTGGAATATTTTGGATGAAATTTGACAAATCCGCTGCAAGAAGGTCTGCTTTAGTATCAAAGAAGTCCATTGTGCCGTATATGCCGATGCGTACATCTATGTTATATTCTCTTGCCATATTGATGACATACTCCATATCGGAAAAACTATTCCATGGTGAAAGACAGAACATCAATGAGAGTGGTACCACGTTATTCAAGGCTTTCACGACTTCCACCACTTTGTCATGACCATCGCATCCTCTCATCTCTTTGTAAACCTCTTTGTTTCCATCAAGTGATACATACAAATGGACTGGATGATATTTCCGAACCGCCTCTATGACTCGTAGTGGTTTCAAACAGTTAGACAACAGCGTGTAGTTGGGGTGATTATTCATAAACCACTCCATGATGGCATCTGCCTCTGGATGGAGGATAAACTCTCCTCCTTCCAATCCTACCGTTGTGTTTCTTGTTACACACTTGCTTTTCATCACATTCTTGATGTCTTCAAGAGAAAGATGTTCCACTGGTTTTTGCCAAATGGAACAATGCTTGCAACGAGATTGGCATTTTGTGGTAGAATATATCATCAGCGTACTCAACTTCTTATGTCGAGGACGGATGATGTTGTTGAGGTATAGCACCCCATTATGTATGTAGTCTCTTGTTTTGTACATGTTGTCTTTAGAAACTTTTGTGCTTCTATTAGTAAAGATGCAACAAAAGTTCTAAAGACTGCATGAGAAGCGAAAATTTACCATGTAAATCTAATTCCAAATGGAACAGTAACAGAGAATGGATGTTCTGTCCAAATGGTGTGAATAGTACTTCCATTAGGAATATACCAGTTGAATGACGGCTCCAAATATATGCTCCAGTTTGGTGCGAAATGGTATTGTAAACCGGTACCTACGCCAACAGACCACTGCACAGATGGAATGAAATGCCATGAATCTTTGTATGGAACGGTTATACCTGTAACGTATTGCTCGTTATTTTTTCCATACATTGGTATATTAAATATAATTCCAGCAGAAGAATAAGCAGACCAATTCTTGGAATTAAACCATTTGTAAGATGTACTCAAAGGTATTCCCAAGTAATGAACTTTTTGGACTCTATTTATAAAGTACTCACCTTCACCCAATGTGAAATTAGATTTCAAAAGTGAATATTGTATGCCTGTTCCCAAACTCCAGTTCTTTCCTATATTTTTTGTCAGTGATATACCAAAAGTTATAGGTTTGTCATGTTGTTCGTGCTCCACAATCTTTCCACTGTTATGCTTTGCGATTGTCATAAGTGCCAACGTGTCAGCAGACATACCTTCATGTTCTTTCTGTTGAAGATGCTTGTAATAATCCTCCCATGTTGAAATTTCATTTGGTATTATAGGTGTAGGTCCGTCTGGGTCTGGTAAGCCATTATTGTTTGACGCTATCAACTTATAAACATTTTGAGCCAGAGCTGAACCTAAAGAACCTGTAGCAAGGAATTGCCACTTGTTCTTCTTATGCCTTGTCGTGTCTGCCACTATATAATTCTCGATTTGAGGGGTAAACATACTTGTCGTATCAGACAAAGTTGTGTCTCTCTCCTCAATGATTATTGCTATATTGCGAATCGTATCTTCATTTTTCCATTCATTGCTTTTCACTATAGAATCCAAAGATATTTCACGTATCTGTTTCTTTTTGGTAATAAAAGTGTTTGCTACATACCGATTAGTTTGAGAGGATATTGACTCTAACTCCGGTTTGTCTATTTTGTTATTATTCTTTCTTTCCACATTGGCTGTAGGCTGCTTCTTCTCTTCTACAGTTTTCTTCCAGAATAAATATTTACATAGAGGAATGCTGATAAGGATGATTGAAATGGCAGCCAATGCACGTTTGTCTATCATGTTACGTAACATCGCCTTTGCTCTTGCCAATTGTGAAGAGGAGCTATGAGGTTCGATACCAAGTTTATCGGCTATCTCTTTATGCGAGAACCCTTCTATAACAGACATTCTGAACACTTTACCATATCCTGTAGGTAAGCTGTTGATAAGTTCTAAAATATCATTCTCATGCAATAAGGAATCTGTTTGCAATGCTCCTTCAATCTCCAATTCTTCATCCATAATAGAAGAAAAAGAGATAGTTTGTAGTTTTGATTTTTTCTCCAAATGCTTAAGTGCTGTATTTTTTGTGATGGCAGCACACCATTCTTTGAACTTGGAATTATCCTTTAGTTTACTCAATGAGTAATATGTAAGGACAAAAGCGTCCTGGACGAGGTCATTTATCGTGTCCTCGTCCTCCTTAGTGATACTGAAACAAATATTTCTCATCATAGGAGAGTATCTTTCGTAGATTATATTCAAAGCGTCAGTATCACCCGCTTTTACTTTTTCCAATAACTTTTCTATTTTCATGTTGGGGGATGCTTATTACGCACCATTTTATAAGATACGAGAAAAACAGAAAAGACTGCATGGATAAATCTTAAAGAAAATTAATTACTGAAATTTTGATTAAATATAGGCAATACTTGGCTGAACGAATAAAGGTTATAGCATTATCTCACTAATTTGATTAGACATATAGGATTGACACTCTCGCCATCCTTTTTGCATGTAAGGTGGAGATGACAGCCTGTACTGCGACCAGTATTACCAGTAACGCCAACAATGGTACCAGAGAAAACACGCTCACCTTTGCCAACTATAACGGAAGACAAATGGCAATAACTAACATGATAGTTGCCATGTTTCAACGTAACATAATTGCCAGAACGATTGTCATACCCTATCTTTTCGACAATACCATCCATCATAGCGTAGGCAGGTTCGTTCTTCGCACGAAGATCCAAACCGTTGTGCCATGATTGTTTTCCTGTGAAAGGGTCACAGCGATAGCCATAAGGACTGGTGACCTTGATAGATTTCAGTGGATAAGTGATGCTTGAATAGCTGCTTATCCACTGTTTTTGTTTGTTATCCACAGAGTCTGTTTCCTGTTGTGGTAGATTTACAGTGACGGAATATACCTGATTGTTTGCAGGAGGCAGAAGCTTTTCCTCAACTTTCTTGACTTTGTAACGGCATACGTTATTGCTGACGGTGTTGAACTGTGCTTTTGCACTTGATACCGCCAGACAACTTATTACCCAGAATGCCACTATTTTCCATTTCATGGTGCAAAGTTAGGGAAAGAAATCAAGAGTGATTGTCGATGCTATAAAAGTATAACATAAAATAAGATTAAAGTATGATTGAGAGTATGAAATGATGATATAATCATAATAAAACGGAAAAGATTGGGCAGAGGAGCGTAGGCTTTCTTGTATTCATTACTCTTGGGCTATCTTTGCATGGCTATATGCAAAGTATCATTCAAAATATAATCAGAATATGAAAAGAAACTCATTTGAAGAAAGTGAAGTGCCGTATCAGACACTCGCTAAGTTTGGACTCACCCACGAGATGATTGAAGACCTTCCGATGCATGCCTTGGAGGACATCAGCAATGGTCGTCCATCGCCAGTGTTGCCTGTTCGCATGGAGGTAAACGAGGGTTACAGTATCAAGAGCAGAACCCGATTCGCCTTGGTAAGAATGGTAGATGGAAACGTGGATGTGATGTTCTATCCTGTTTTGAAATATGCCCCATTGGATAACTTCACCAAGGGGCAGCAGGAACTGTTGAAGCAGGGTAAGGCTGTAGTGGCGGATGTGGATATGCCTGATGGTGCACATGTCAAGGCATTCGTGCAAATAGACGGAGAGACCAACCAAGTGATGGCTGTGCCGACACCTGTGATTGGTAGAAACTTGCAGGTGCTATCTGACGAACTCAGTCTTGGAGGAACGGAGCTAAAGAGCATCCAAAATGGCGAGGCACTGACATTTGCCGTAGAAGACGAACCTGTGACCGTAGGCATCGACCTGAAGAGCGACACAGGCATCCGCTTCGCCAACGGCGATGGTGAGCAGTGGCGCAAGGAAGGCAAGCGAGAGTGGGACAAATACACTTTCGGCATCTATGGCTGTTGGGTAATGGATGTTGACGGTAATCTCGACTATGTTCCAGAGGAGGAATATACCGAAGAACTGTGGAATGAGCAAAAGAAAGCAGCTGGAAGACATGCTTCTGCTGTCGCAAGGAAGTAAAGTGAAACATCAAATTTAGGGAAGAAATGAGAAAAGGACCTTATTATACAGAAGACATTCTCGTGGAGAAGATGCAGAGCGGCGAATACGGTTGGCTCGACTACGTGAACCATTTCAGTGAGGAATGGCAGAACGAGTATCAAGAATACTGCAAGGAACATGCCCTGTGCATCGGCAACGAGAGTGCAGAACAGTTTGTGAAGTACAAGGACGAGCTGTTGGAGCAAGGAATGGAAAAAGAGAACGCTTAATAAAATCATGCTATGGCGATAAGAAAGAACTTGAATCCAAGACAGATGGACTTGCAGCCAGAGATGCGTGACATCTTGATGCGCAATGGTATGCAAGCCCATATCATAGCCAACGGTGACGGTTATCAGTTAGCGGTACAGGGACATGACTCCCCACTGCTGACCTATAACCTCACCGAGAAACAGATGTTGGCATTGACCGATTGGGGAACCAACTCTGCCAACAAGAAGGCGTACAATGTCTTTACCAGCATCATCGGTAAAGACTTCTATATGCCGAGAAACCTTGTCCATGCAAGAAATGCCAATGGAAGAGTGGCTATGGGACTGCATGGATATAGGATTGGTACTGGAGAATACGGACGGTTGGGATGGAGTCCAGAGTTTTTAGGTTGGACACCGAGAATGCAGGACGGCTATCATCTACGCAGAGTCGGAGGACAGATGTTCTATGCAGGAGCACCAATGGTAGCGGAAAGACCAGACAGAAGGCTGAAACCTGGTGAGTTAACCTCTGGAGGTTATGGCTTTTACTATAAAGGACAGCAACAAGTAGCATCACAAGCAGACGTATTACAAAACCTGCAAGCCGTGATGACACCTGTTGAAACACGTCCAAGAAGTCAAGAGCCAGCCAAACCCTACAAGGAACTGATAAGCTCACCTGTATATTTCTCCAACGATCAATGGCAGGAATGCCTGTCTTCACACGGTATCATCATCGATGAGAAGGCAAAGACACTCACCATCCAATCAGAAAGCACCAAAAGTGATATGGTGTATGACTTGACCGACGATGAATTGAAGGCATTGACCAACAATTCTGTCAAGCAAGTATCTGTAGCCAAACGACTGGATATATTGAATAATGTCATCAAGGACGATTTCGCAGACAAGATAACGATGGACATGCTCAACAGCAAGGAGCGCATCCATATCGGTTTGCGTCCAGAGGTGCAGCAGGAGTTGGACGGCAAGATGCAGTTGCAATCTACCGTTGAGCCACTGCAAGTGCAGCAAGAACCTATGAACAATAAAGTAGGTATTGTGGATGGGCAGGACTTGGACGAGAGCAAGGGATGGTTCCGTGAAGGCAAGCATGGCAGAGAAGTAACTGTTGGTGAGATACGAGTGGAGCCAGCGGAGCAAGAAGGCAAGTTCCGCATGACAGCCATCATCAACGGTGAACGAGTAAGCCACGAGATAACGCAGAAGCAGTATGACAAGTTCATGGCAGTGGATGACTACCATCGCATGAAACTTTTTTCCAAGATATTCGGTGAGGTAGATATGAAAGACCGCACCAGTTTGGGAACCAAGATTGGAGCTGCACTGTTAGCAGGACTGGGTGTTGCAGCCGAAGTCGGCAGTGAACTTCATAGACCACATAGCGCACCTGTAGTGATAGTTGACCACCATCATGGTGCAGTCCCTGCACCACCTCGTCCCTACTTCAAACCAGGAGTAGATACACCGATGGATGTGGCGGCGAGAAACTTTGAGGCTGCCATGAACCAAGAGGTATTGCATCCGCACATGGGGAAAGGACTATAACGGAATACGCTTATGGCAAACAACGAACTGACATATAATGATTTCTTACAGCGTCTGAACATACAGGAGCTGCTGGTGGACGCAGGCTATCAGTTGAACAAACGAGATGGCTTGCGCTATCCGTCGTATGTAAAGGTAGACAGTCATGGGCAGCGAGTGAGAGGCGACAAGTTCATTGTCACTGGCAATGGCAAGTGTTGTTTTCAGCCACCAGAACAGAAAAACTACAACGTGATAGGCTTCATCAAGGAGCATCCGACGCTGTTTGACGACTATAAGCCAGGGATGTCATTGGACAGACTTGTGAATGTGGTATGCAACAGACTGTTGAATAATCCCATTGACGTGCGTGAAAGCAGAGTGGCAGAACCCAAGCGAGATGCCAAGTCCTTCAAACTGTCAGACTATGACATCTTGCGTTTCCACCCAAGGGGAAAGGACACTCAACGGAAACACTATCCTTACTTTAAGGAAAGAGGCATCAACATGGGGACACAGTTCGCCTTTCACAAGCATTTCTTCTTGGCGACCAAGCGTCGAAATGAAGGATTGAACTTTGCCAATCTCGTCTTTCCACTGTCTTTGCCGTCCAAGCCAGACAGCATCGTTGGATTGGAAGAGCGTGGTAGACCCAGGCGAGAAGACGGTAAGGCATACAAGGGCAAGGCAGAAGGAAGCAACAGCAGTGAAGGACTGTGGATAGCCAACCTGACAGGTAAGCCATTGAAAGAAGCCACAAATATTCTATGGTTTGAGAGTGCATACGATGCCATGGCAGAGTACCAAATCAACCCGGTGAAGAGCGTGTATGTCTCGACTGGAGGCACACCCACTAAGGGACAAATAAAGGGAATGCTGGAAGAGACCCGACAAGCGAACCATTATTTGGGCTTTGACAAGGACAAGGCAGGACGTGGCTTTGTGAAGAACTTCAAAGCAATCGCCAAGGAAATGGGATTTGCAGACTTCACGGTGCAAGCCTTTCATCCTTTAGGACAATACAAGGATTGGAATGATGCCCTGCTTGGTAAGAAAGACCAAAGGCTGATAGACCAAGGTGAGATAGACTTTGACTATTCCAAATTTGCCAAGGAGCAGGAAGCTGAGAGATTGCAACAAGAGCAAGAACGGAAACAGCAAGAAAAAGAGGAACGGACATCGGGCTTTCGCAGATGAAGCACGGTGTCATTATCAAAAAGGAGAACTATGCAGCAGACATATCGGTATAGAAACATCATCATCAAGCCCCATTGTATGCAGTTCGTCATCAACGAGCTGCACTTGCTTGTGCTTATAAGTGTAGGTTTTGTATATGCAGGTATTGATGATGCCGTTCTCTCCACTTTAGTGTTTGTCCTCTCGCTCTTGCTTTCCCTATGTTTGGCATATCGAATGGTCTATCTATGCAGGATGCGGTACATCATCAGTAACGAACAATTAGTGTTTGAGCATGGCGTGTTTCATCGTGAAGTAGATTATCAGGAACTATACCGTGTGGTGGATTTCAACGAAAGTCAAACTTTCATGCAGCAACTATTCCGATTGAAAACCGTGAGCATATATTCTGGAGACAGAACGACACCAAGGCTTGACATTATCGGAGTACCGATGAAGGAAGAACTGGTGACAACCATCAGAGAACGAGTAGAAACCAACAAACGCAGGAGGAGCATCTATGAGATTAC
>ERZ772900.983-NODE-983-length-28039-cov-9.952616_pt1 | contig 28039 bp, 29 predicted proteins | sample MGYA00512124_ERZ772900 | MGnify/ENA primary metagenome ERZ772900 (study PRJEB29015, sample SAMEA2737716) | human gut metagenome | biome: human gut; feature: human-associated habitat; material: faeces | place: China | collected 2012 ... | reverse complement strand
TCTCTTGGGGTTCCAAAGGGGATATTCTCTTTCGCGAAAGAGAATATCCCCTTTGTCCCGCACTCCTGCGCGGCCGCAGGGAATCTGCAAGCATATTATGCTTGCAATAACTCCCAATACGGGATATAATATTTCATTATTTTGTCTGCCTCACCGCAGACGCGAAGAAAGGAATGGATCATATGGCTGAGGAAGTCAAGACTGCCGCCGCTGAGGGCGAATCCGGCAGCAAAAATTTTATCGACGCCTTCATCGAAGAAGACATCGCGGAGGGTGGGCGCTTCCAGGGCCAGCAGGTCCACACCCGTTTTCCGCCGGAGCCGAACGGCTATCTGCACATCGGCCACTGCAAGGCGCTGACCATCGACTTTGGCACCGCTGAGCGCTTCGGCGGCCTTTGCAACCTGCGCATGGACGACACGAACCCCACGAAGGAGGACGTCGAATTTGTTGACGCCATCAAAGAGGACATCCACTGGCTGGGCTTCGACTGGGGCGACCGTTTCTTCTACGGCAGCGACTATTTTGAAAAGGACTACGAGTACGCTGTCGAGCTCATCAAAAAGGGCCTTGCCTACGTCTGCGACCTGACGCCCGAGCAGGCGAGAGAGTACCGCGGAGACATCGGCAAGCCCGCCATCTCCCCGTACCGCGACCGCGATGTAGAGGAGAACCTCGACCTCTTCGAGCGCATGAAAAACGGCGAGTTCCCTGAGGGCAGCCGCACGCTGCGCGCAAAGATCGACTTAGCCTCCGGCAACTTCAACATGCGCGACCCTGTTATTTACCGCATCCGCTACATGCACCATCACCGTCAGGGCGACAAGTGGTGCATCTACCCGATGTACGACTTTGCGCACCCCATTCAGGACGCGCTCGAGGGCATCACGCACTCGCTCTGCTCGCTGGAGTTCGAGGCGCACCGCCCGCTGTACGACTGGGTCGTGAACAATGTCTCCGTTCCCTGTAAGCCGCGCCAGATCGAGTTTGCCCGCCTTGGCATCGATCACACGGTCATGTCAAAGCGCAAGCTCCGCAAGCTTGTGGAGGAGGGCATCGTCTCCGGCTGGGACGATCCGCGTATGCCGACGCTGTGCGGCCTGCGCCGCCGCGGCTTCACGCCTGCGTCCATCCGCAACTTCTGCGACCGCATCGGCGTTGCCAAGAGCGCGAGCGTGGTCGAATACAGCTTCCTTGAGCACTGCCTGCGCGAAGACCTCAACGAGAAGGCCGAGCGCACGATGGGCGTGCTGCATCCGGTGAAGCTCGTCATCACGAACTATCCCGAGGGCAAGAGCGAGACGTTCACGGTCGAGAATAACCCGACCGACCCTGCGTCCGGCACGCATGAGATCACGTTCTCCCGCGAGTGCTGGATCGAGGCAGACGACTTCATGGAAGTCCCCGTGCCCAAGTACAAGCGCCTGACGCCGAACGGCCCCGAGTGCCGCCTCAAGGGCGCGTACCTCATCACCTGCACGGGCTGCAAGAAGGATGAAAACGGCAACGTCGTCGAGGTCTACGCCGAGTACGACCCGAACTCGCCGGGCGGCGATCCCGCCGACGGCCGCAAGGTCAAGGGCGCGACGATCCACTGGGTCGATGCCGCGACCGCGCTGGACGCCGAGGTGCGTGTTTACAGCGAGCTGTTCAGCGACCCCGCACCCGACGGCGCGGACAAGGATTTCCTTGCCTGCATGAACCCCGATTCGCTCGAGGTGCTGACCGGCTGCAAGGTCGAGCCGCGTATGCGCGACATCGCCGCGGCGTACGACAAGACCGAAAAGAAGGGCAAGACCGCGCCGAGCTTTCAGTTCATGCGCCTTGGGTATTTCTGCCTTGATAACAAGGATTGCTCCGAGGATCATCTGGTGTTCAACCGGTCGGTTACTCTTAAAGATAGCTTTAAAAAATAAATCTGCACCGGTGCAGGGGCGGAAATTTCCGCGCTGCGCGGAAACGGGCAAATAAAGGGGGATACTCTCTTTTCGAAGAGAGTATCCCCCTTTAAATCCCCCGAGAGAAAGACGAGGGGAGGACCCCTCGACCCCCGACATTGGCAGTTTGTAGCTTGAATGACTGCACGCGCTGCGCAGTGTAAGTGCGGTGTACATGGCTTCGCCATGAATCCCTACGTTTCGTTACGTCTTGCAACCGCGCCTTACTATCGTGAGGCGCGAGTGACGGTAGCACGGCGGCAGACTGCGTGCGGGATGCGGCATTGCTGGCGCTCGCCGCATTGATGAGTGCTCCGGTAGACGGAAATTAGGCTGTACTTCTACAAGATGGGCAGAGCGGCAGCGGATAGTAGGAGCAGAGGCGAATCGTCTAGCAACACCCAACGCGGCAACGCCGCGCGCAGGAAGTCGCATTCCGGAGGCACAAAGGTCATTCAAGCTTTGGACTGCCAATCTAAGCCTTTCTCTTGGGGTTCCAAAGGGGCCATTCTCTTTTGCGAAAGAGAATGGCCCCTTTGTCCCGCTCCCCTGCGCGGCGCAGGGGAACAAAGTACAGCGCTGCCGCGCTGTGATATGTTACCCTTGACGTTTTTTGAAGGTTAAATAACCTTCAAGCATCAGGCTCGCCGCGACGGCGTCGACGGTTTTCTTGCGCTCCTTGGCGCGCTTGCCATTATTCAATAGAATATTGTGCGCGTCGACGGTCGTGCGGCGCTCATCCCAGAGCGTGACGGGGAGCGACGTGGCCTCGCGCAGCATCTCGGCAAAGCCCTCGGCCTTTTCTGCGCGGGGGCCGCGCGTGCCGTCCATGTTGAGTGGGTGGCCGAGCACGAGCTCTGAGACCTCGTGCTCGGAGATGAGCGGCAGCAGCTTTTCGATGACCGCTTCGGGCCGGTACGCGGTGATAACGGTCGAAAATCCAGTGAGCGTCAGCGTGCGGTCGGAGATCGCGACGCCGGTGTGCGCGTCGCCGTAGTCGATGGCCATGATTTTCATAAAATTGCCTCCTGAGCGTTTCTTTTGACTGCCAGCATACAGGATTTTCACCCAAAAAGCAAGCGCGGGGCAGGGAAGTGGCGTGCGGAAACGGAAAAATCGCGTCAAGAGAGGCAGTGGGAGAGAAAAAACAGGGGAAAGAGCGCAAAATCTGCGCGATTTTCTGCAAAAACGTGCAAAAAGTGCTTGACGGCTGGACATGACATGTGGTATTATCTTACTTACCTGTGAAAGAGGGCTTTCTTTTTGCGCGCTTTTGCTTCTCGGTACGCAAGGGAAAAGCACCCCTCAAATTTGAGAGCAGGGAGGCAATCGCCAGCTTCATGCCGCTTTTGGCAAACGGAGCTGAGTAAATAAGGAGGTGCCGTTAGATGCGCATTAAGATCACGCTCAGATGCAACGAGTGCAAGCAGAGAAACTACAACACGATGAAGAATAAGAAGAACACCCCGGACAAGCTTGAGCTGAACAAGTACTGCCCCTTCTGCAAGAAGCACACCGTCCACACCGAAACCAAGTAATTAGGAAAGGCTGTTGAAACATGGCAGAAGAAAAGAAGAAAAAGGACCGCAGCAAGTGGTTCCGTGAAATGAGAAGCGAACTGAAAAAGGTCGTATGGCCCACCGCATCCACCACTGCGAAGAACACCGGCACTGTGCTGCTGTGCTCCCTCGTTGTCGGCGCCTGCATTTGGATCTTCGACTACGTGGCCGTTTCCGCAGTGCACCTGCTGATCGGTCTCGCGGGCTGACAGGAGAGCAGTCATGGCTGATAATGCTAAGTGGTATGTCGCGCATACTTACTCCGGCTATGAAAACGCAGTCAAGACGGCCATCGAGAAGTTCGTCGCCAACCGTCATCTGGAGGACATGATCCTCGACATCCAGATCCCGCTGGAGACCGTCACGGAAGTGACCGACTCGGGCGATATGAAGGAAGTCGAACGCAAGGTCTTCCCGGGCTACGTGCTCGTCAAGATGATTATGACGGACGACACCTGGCATCTGATCCGCAACATTCGCGGTGTGACCGGCTTTGTCGGCACGGCGAACAATGAACCCATTCCTCTGACGGAAGAGGAAGTCCTGGCGCTCGGCATGGAACGGCGAGAGATCGTCGTGCGCTACAATGTCGGCGATCAGGTCAAGATCACCGACGGCCCGCTTTCGTCCTTCCTCGGCACGGTCGAAGAGATCGACGCAGAGAAGAACAAGGTGTGCGTGGTCGTGTCCATGTTCGGACGCGAAACGCCGGTCGAGCTGGAGCTCGATCAGGTCGAGGTCGTAGAACCGTAATCACCGCTAAAAGCGATGAGCCGCGTATGCGGCAAACGTGGGAGAGACGTTCAGTCTCGCCAAGGGCGGCCGGAATCGCCGGTCGTTACCACATTCAATATTAAGGAGGTGCCTCTCATGGCACAGAAGATCACCGGTTACGTTAAGCTGCAGATCCCTGCAGGCAAAGCAACTCCCGCACCCCCCGTTGGCCCCGCGCTCGGTCAGCACGGCGTCAACATCGCTGCGTTCACCAAGGAATTCAACGAGCGCACCAAGAACGACATGGGCCTCATCATCCCCGTTGTCATCACGGTGTATGCCGACCGTTCCTTCTCCTTCGTCACCAAGACTCCTCCCGCTGCCGTCCTCATCAAGAAGGAATGCAACATCGAGTCTGGCTCCGGCGTCCCCAACAAGACCAAGGTCGCTACCATTTCCAAGGCCTCTGTCCAGAAGATCGCTGAGATGAAGATGCGTGACCTCAACGCGAGCACTCTCGAGTCCGCGATGAGCATGATCGCCGGTACCGCACGCTCCATGGGCGTTGTCGTCGAAGAATAAGGAGGGTGTGAACAATGTTTAGAGGTAAAAAGTATCAGGATGCTGCAAAGCAGATCGAAAAGAATACTCAGTATGACGCCGCAGAGGGCTTCGGCCTGATCTGCAAGACCGCTTCCGCGAAGTTCGACGAGACCGTCGAGCTGCACGTCAAGCTGGGCGTCGACTCCCGTCACGCTGACCAGCAGGTCCGCGGCGCCATCGTCCTCCCCAACGGCACCGGCAAGAACGTCCGCGTTCTCGTCTTCGCCAAGGGCGACAAGGCTGAGGCTGCCAAGGCTGCCGGCGCTGACTATGTCGGCGAGATGGACCTCGTCGAGAAGATCCAGAAGGAAAACTGGTTCGACTTCGACGTCGTCGTCGCTTCCCCTGACATGATGGGTGTTGTCGGCCGTCTTGGTAAGGTGCTCGGTCCTAAGGGCCTGATGCCGTCCCCGAAGGCCGGTACCGTCACTCCCGACGTCGCCAAGGCTGTTCAGGAGTCCAAGGCCGGTAAGGTCGAGTATCGTCTCGACAAGACCAACATCATCCACTGCCCCATCGGTAAGGTTTCCTTCGGCCCCGAGAAGCTCGCTGAGAACTTCAACGCTCTCATGGGTGCTATCATCAAGGCCAAGCCCGCCGCTTCCAAGGGCCAGTATATCAAGTCCTGCGTCGCCGCCTCCACCATGGGCCCCGGCGTCAAGATGAACACCGCAAAGATCTAAGAAAACTTAAAGAGGGGGACGCTGTCCCCCCTTTAGATTCCCCCTCACCAGTTTGCGAACTGGTGTCGCCGCGCGATCGCGGCTGAGCCGCGGTATTTTTCTGACGCGCATGTCGTCAGAAAAATCAAATTGGATTATTTTTGACGCGCATGTCGTCAGAAAAATGATTTGCGCTGTGCGCGGCGCAAATATGGGGTATTTTGCGGAAAAAACGATATTTGGGGTTGACAATGCTGCCAACTCTGGATATACTATTAGAGCGTTCCAAAGACAGCAGGTGAGATTCGTCTCGTAAGTCCTGCCGAGGATGGCAAACATTTATTGATTGCTTTACCGTCCTCATGTCCTGCATGAGGACGGTTTCCTTTTTAGAACGCCTCTTTCCCCTGGCACGCGAGGCGTGCCGCAAAATCCAATGGAGGTGAACTCAAGAAATGCCTAACGCAAAAGTTCTGTCTGAAAAGCAGGCGATCGTGGCCTCTCTGACCGAGAAGCTGCAGGGCGCAGCTGCCGGCGTTATCGTTGACTACAAGGGCATCACCGTCGCGGAAGACACCGAGCTCCGCGCTGAGTGCCGTAAGAACGATGTCGAGTATGCAGTTGTCAAGAACACCCTGCTCCGCTTTGCTTTCAACAACGTCGGCCTCAATGAGCTCGATGATCAGCTGAACGGTACCACGTCTCTTGCCATCGCTGCCGATCCCGTCGCCCCCGCGCGCGTGATCGCCGACTTTGCCAAGAAGCTCAACGGTAAGTTCGAGATCAAGGGCGGCTTCATGGACGGCAAGGTCGTCGACATGGCCACCGTCAATGCTCTGGCCGCGATCCCCGCACTGCCCGTCTTGCAGGCACAGGTGCTTGGCACCATGCTGGCTCCCATTTCGGGCCTGGCTTGCGTCCTCAAGCAGATCGCCGAGAAGAACGGTGCTCCCGCCGAGGAAGCTTCCGCAGAGTAATCGTCTGCACCCAACTCAAAAACTAAAACAAATATCTTAAAATTGGAGGATCATTACAATGAGCGAGAAAGTTACCGCTATGATCGAAGAAATCAAGGGCCTTACCGTCCTGGAGCTCTCTGAGCTCGTCCACGCTCTCGAGGAAGAGTTCGGCGTTTCCGCCGCTGCTATGGCTGCTCCCGCTGCCGGCGGTGCTGCCCCCGCTGCCGAGGAGAAGACCGAGTTCGACGTCGTCCTCGCCGGTTTCGACGCTGCTGCCAAGATCAAGGTCATCAAGGCTGTCCGCGAGATCGCCGGTCTGGGTCTGGCCGAGGCCAAGGCTTTCGTCGAGTCCGCTCCGAAGGCTCTGAAGGAGGGCGTGTCCAAGGAGGATGCCGAGAACTTCAAGAAGCAGCTCGAAGAGGCTGGCGCGAAGGTCGAGATCAAGTAATCTCACCCTACTGCGAGGTTCAAAAAGCCCGTGTCTCACGACACGGGCTTTTTCTTTTTGACTGTCTTATGGAATAGAACATCTGTTGACATAATATATGCGCGTGTACGTCAAAAGGACGTGCGCACCGTGGGCTCGGACGGGGCAACGATGTCGATGATCTGATTCTGCGTGTAAATGCCGTAGTGCTTCCACGATGCGGGAGCGTCCGTTCCATCGGGTATAAGATGGACATCAATGGCACGGGGAAGATAGTCGAGCAGTTTGGACCGTTCGAACGTGCAAAGATAGGTGCCGCTGTGGACTTCGTCTGCGTCAAATACGCAGTAGGATTCGTTGCGCACCTGATAGAGCAGGTAATTTTCAAAGATGAGCTCGATCTTGGCGTTTTCATCGGGGCACAGCGGCGTACAGTGCGCGAGAATGTCGTCGAGGGCGGCATTTCCTGTGGACGGAGTCTGTGCATTTGGCTCCGCTTTAGCGCAGCAGATGGTGATGTGCAGCTCGTTTTCATCCTCCTCACACAGCGTCAGGAGAAACGGTGCACGGCGGCCGGCGTCCACAAGGCGGCCTGCTTCGGCGAATGTGGTGCAATGAGACATGGGAGTCACCTCGTTTTGTAAAGTATGGAAAATACTGCTCACCGTGTGACGGTCAGGCAGTAAAATGATAACCGGTTTGTCTCCTTGTTGTTCCAGAGGTCAGTTTCGCCGAGCTCGCGCAGATCGTCTACGACGAATTCATCGAATCGCACAGCAGCGCGGTGAACGACGGGACGCTCCTCGAACAAGTAGAAGCCGCCCTGCCAGACGTGCCAGAGTTCCACGCAGGGCGCGGATTCGAGGGCAGAGCCAATGTAGTCGATCAGCTGCCGCGCGCGGCCCTCGGTATAGTAGGCCCAGTCGAGGCAGACGGCAAAGGCTTTGTCGGTATAGAGAAAACTGTCTGGGTAAGTGCGCAGCGCGAAGTTGTCGTCCGCGCCGCCGTCGTCGATCGTACCGTCGTCCACATTGATGGCGAGGTAGTCGTACTCCGGTGGAGGAAAGACCTCCGGCAGCGGCGCATCGGAAGCGAAAAAGATGCAGGCGCTCATCATGATCCTCCTGTAATGCCTCATTTTCCTTTTGGTACGGCGATCATATCATAAAAGATATGAACAAATCTGCTGCGATGCTGTTACGAGACCCTTGCGCCGCGGTGCGGGAAGAACGCGCGCCGGTGAGGAAAAGGCTGGAACAGCCATAATATAAACCGCTCGAGCGCTTGACTTTTTTGTGCAGCGGCATTAAAATGTATAAAATATAAAAGCAGGAATTTTCATGCGTTGTGTATCCTGCGTACAAATTCTGATGAGAGACAGGCTGATGCCCGCGTGAGCCGAGGAATGCTTACGCGGTTATTTTTTCACCTGGATGGGAGAAAACATGAAGAACACCAAAAACTTTGCGAGCCGGTGGGGCTTTATTCTGGCGTCCGTCGGTTCAGCGGTCGGCATGGCGAACGTCTGGGGCTTTCCCAACAAGCTTGGCAGCAACGGCGGCGGGGCATTTTTGCTCATTTATCTGCTGTTTATTTTCATTTTCAGCTACGTGGGTCTGCCCGCGGAATTCGCCATGGGCCGCCACGCGGCGACGGGCACACTCGGCGCGTATGAAAAGGCATGGTCGACGCGCGGCAAGGGCGCAGGCAAGGCCGGAGGCCTTCTTGGCTGGCTGCCGCTCGCGGGCTCGCTGTGCATTGCGTTCGGCTACGCCGTCATCGTGACATATATCTTAAAGGCGTTGGTGGATTCGCTCGTCGGCACGCTTATGACGACGGACACCGCGTCGTGGTTCGGCACGTTCTCCTCCACACCGTATTCCGTCATTCCGTACCACATCATCGTGGTCGTGGGGACGCTGCTGACGCTCTATTTGGGCGCGCACAGCATCGAAAAAACCAACAAGATCATGATGCCGCTGTTTTTCATCATCTTCCTGATCCTCGCGGTGCGCGTGGCGATGCTGCCGGGCGTAAGCGAGGGCTACCGCTTCATGTTCACCCCGCGTTGGGAGGCGCTCAAGGACCCGATGATCTGGATCTGGGCGATGGGACAGGCGTTCTTCTCCCTCTCCGTCACGGGCAGCGGCATGATCGTGTACGGCGCGTACCTCTCGAAGGACGAGGACGTCGTCGGCGTCGCGCAGCACACGGCGCTGTTTGACACGATCGCCGCCGTCGTTGCGGCGCTCGTCATCATCCCCGCATGCTTCTCCTACGGGCTGGACGTCGGCGCGGGCCCGAGCCTGCTGTTCGTTACGTTGCCGACCATTTTACAGGATATCCCGATGGGGCGGCTGTTCGCCATCATCCTCTACCTTGCGATGATCTTCGCGGGCGTGAGCTCGCTGCAGAACATGTTCGAGGCCGTGGCGGAATCGCTGCTGCACAAGTTCCCCAAGCTCAGCCGCACGGCGGTGCTGGCGATCCTGTGTGTGCTGTGCCTCGGCATCGGCATTTTCATGGAGCCCATCAGCAAGTGGGGCCCGTGGATGGACCTTGTTTCCATCTATATTATCCCCATCGGCGCGACGCTCGGCGCGATCTCGTGGTTCTACGTGATGAAAAAGGACGAGCTGCTCGCCGCCGTGAACACCGGCAGCAAGAAAGAGCGCGGTGCGCTGTGGTACAACGTGGGCCGCCTCGTCTACGTGCCGCTCGCGCTCATCCTGTGCTGCGTAGCACTGTTCATGCACGTGGCATTCTGAGTTCCCCCTGAACAAAAAAGAAGAACAATATGAAAACAGGCAAGAAAGTGAGCATTACCATACTTTCAGTGCTGATATTGGCCTTGTGCACCTCGGCTACAGCGGCGGGAGCTTCCATGACGGCGTTGTGCGCAGTGGGGAGAAAGCCTACTACCTCTTTGGCGGCCGCGATGTGACCGGCCGCATCGCAAAAATCACTATGACGCAGAACGGCGAGACCTGCACGATGGAAAATGCGGAGGGAAAGACGCATTTCCTGTTCTGCACAGAGCTTTCTCCACAGCTCGGCGATTATGACTTCGACCGCAGCACGCTGCGGTTTTACGACAAAGACGGGAACGACATCACCGCGGAGTACAATTTGAGCGGCGGCGGTATCCAGTAAAAGGAATACCAAAAGGAAGGACTGTGAGCAGGTCCTTCCTTTTTCATATAAAAACTTGTTGACAAATCAACATTAATGCGCTATGATAGGCAAGCTTGTTGATTTGTCAACAAATAGGAAAAAGGAGAATTAGCAATGGAGGAGCGCTTTGAGACCTTTACCGTCCTGATCACGCGTATCAGCCGCAGCATCAAGCGCATCAAGGCGGACGAAATGGCGGACTTCGAACTGAAAGGGCCGCATGTGTCCTGCCTCTACTACCTCTCCCAGCAGGATGGCATGACAGCCGCCGAGCTCTGCGAGCGCTGCGACGAGGACAAGGCGGCCATCTCCCGCTCGCTGGACGACCTCGAGAAAAACGGTTACATCACCTGCGCAAGCGGCGCGGGCAAGCGCTATAAGAGCCCACTGCGCCTGACGGAGCGGGGCAAGGCGGTCGGCCGCGCGATCGGGGAGAAGATCATGTGCATCGTCGAGGCGGCATCTGAGGGCCTGAGCGAGGCCGAGCGGCAGACGATGTACCGCGCGCTCGCGCTCGTGAGCGAGAATTTGGAACGGATTTATACCCATAAGAAGACCGCGGGCGACAGAGCCGCCCGCGACGAACAATAACGGAGGAAAAGCATGAGTGTTCAGATCATTGTGGATTCGACGGTCGACATGCCCGAGCGCATGAAGGACCGTTTTCGCATCGTACCGCTCACGGTGCATTTTGGCGCGGAGGAGTTCATCGACGGCGTGACCATCGACAAGCACCGCTTTTATGAGCGGCTTGTCGAGAGCGACGAGCTGCCGACGACCAGTCAGGCGTCGCCCGCAGCATTCGACGCGATCTTCTCCGACGTTGCGTCGGTGGGCGACAGCGCGGTCGTTGTGACGCTCGCGTCGAAGTTCTCCGGCACGTATCAGAGCGCGTGCATCGCCGCGGCGGAGTACGACAACATCTACGTTGTGGACAGCAAGAGCGCGGCTATCGGCTCGGGCATCCTTGCCGAGTACGCGCTCGAGTGCGCGGACAAGGGCATGGACGCGAAGACCATCGCCGAAACGCTGGAGAAAAAGCGCGACGAAATTTGCCTCATCGCGCTGCTCGACACGCTCGAATACCTCAAAAAGGGCGGGCGCATCTCGAAGACTGTCGCCTTTGCGGGAGGTCTTCTCAACATCAAGCCGGTCATCACCGTCGTCGACGGCGAAATTCAGGTTATCGGCAAGGCAAGAGGGTCGAAGCAGGGCAACAACCTGCTCGTGCAGAAAATCCACGAGAGCGGCGGCATCGACTTCGACGAGCCAATTATCCTCGGCTACAGCGGCCTGAGCGATTCGTATCTCAAAAAATATGTCGAGGACAGCCGCGACATCTGGCAGGACAAGGCGGACTCGCTCGACTCCACGCTCATTTGCAGCGTGATCGGCACGCACACTGGCCCCGGCGTGGTGGCGGTCGCATTCTTCAAAAAGGGCTGAGCCTCTATAAAAATCAGAAACAGCAGGAAGCCGGCGTGTCGCGCCAACTTCCTGCTGTTTTTTCTTAAATATCCTCTTTGAGTCAGCGATTAAAAATAGCAACGGCGCTTTCAAACGACACCGGTACTCGCTGTACCTTGACAACAGACGGCACGGCGAATTATAGTGATTCTATAAAGGTATATTGATATTCAGCGGCTATGTCTTGCGTGAAAGCGGTGCTTTGCGCTGGTATCGGTTTGCCCGTGAAACAGGTTGAATGGGAAAAGGAGAATGCGGCATGCAGTGGACGGACGAGAGCATTGCGCTTTTGCGTGGTGCGGCGGCGATGAACCGCTATTATGAGACCGTCGCGGAGAGGATCGCGCCGCAGCTCACAGAAAACGCGCACATCTGCGACGCGGGCTGCGGCATCGGCGAGCTGAGCCTTGCTCTGAAGCCGTACTGCCGCCATGTCACGGCGGTGGACGCCGACGAGCTGGCCATCAAAACGCTGGAAGCTCACCTGATAAAAGGCGTCACCGCGCGCTGCGGCGATGTGGAGGCGCTCACGCCGAAAGAGCCCTACGACGCGATGGTGTTCTGCCTCTTTGGCCGCACGGAGGACACGCTGCGCATCGCGAGAAAGCAGTGCCGCACAAAAAAGCGTTGTGCCTGTTCACCATTGAGACGGCGGCTATTTCGAAGGAGGAAGCAGTATGAAACGGCATCTTTTGATCTGCGGGGAGCGCGGCGTCGGCAAGTCGACGCTGATCCGCCGCCTGCTGGAGCATAGCACGCGGGAGGTCGGCGGCTTTGTGACAAAACGTCTGCCAATCGCGGACGAAAACGGCTTTTTTCCGATTTACCTCTATCCCGCATCGCAGAAAGAGGACGAGCGGCACAATGAAGCGGCGAATCTCGTCGGAACGTGCGACAGCCGCTCGAGCATCCGCCATCCGGAGGTGTTCGACACGCTCGGCGCACAGCTCATCGAGTCCGCGCCGGAAGGCGGCATCATTTTGATGGACGAGCTCGGCTTTCTCGAAAATGACGCCAGGGCGTTCCAGTCTACGGTGATGCGCGCGCTGGACGGCGAGACGCCGGTGCTGGCCGCGGTCAAGCCGAAGGACACACCGTTCCTGCGCGCCGTGCGCGGGCATGAGAACGCGGAGCTTGTCTTCATTGACGAGCAGAACCGTGACGCGCTTCCTGAAAAGCTCCTGCCGCACATTTTGCGGTGGAATGAAGCTTGAAGCAGCAAGCTCGCTGTGCAATAGAGAAGAAGTTTTCAAGCGAACGCTTGTTTGACTATCAAAACCGTGCTATAATACCGCCATTGAGAAATTTGCAGAGGGGAGGGGACAGCGCATGGAGCATCTGCTTGCGGGACTGAACCGCGCGCAGCACGAGGCCGTCACGGCGACGGAGGGGTATGTCCGCGTCATCGCGGGCGCGGGCTCGGGTAGACGCGTGCGCTGTCGCACCGCTTTGCGTATCTTGTCAACGAGCTCGGCATCCTGCCGGGGAACATCCTGTGCGTGACGTTTACGAACAAGTCAGCCAACGAGATGCGCCAGCGTATCCACGCCTTGACCGGCGACAACGACACGGGCTATATCAACACGTTCCACGGCTTCTGTGTCTCCGTTTTGCAGGAGGACAGCCACGCCGTGCAGTACCCGAAGAGCTTTCTGGTGCTGGATAATTCCGACATCGACGCGATGCTCGGCATCATCTACGAAGAGCGCGGCCTCACACTGCGCGACATGAACTATTCCGCCGCACGGGACATGATCGAGATCCGAAAGCTCTTTAAGGAGCCGGAGTATTACAAGGACATGATCACGATGTCGCTCGACACGCTGCGCGAAAAGTACGAGCGCGCCGACACGGCGGGGGACATCATCTTCTACGGCTATCTCTATCAGGAGAAAAAGTGCTTCGGCCTCGACTACAACGACCTCATCAAGTTCTCGCTCTATATTTTCGAGCAGCACGAGGACATCAGGCTCAAGTGGCAGCAGCGGCTCGAATACATCATGATCGACGAATTTCAGGATATCGACGCGCTGCAATACGAGCTGATGGAGGTGCTGTGCGGCTATCACGGCAACCTCTTCATCGTGGGCGACCCGGACCAGACGATCTACACCTGGCGCGGCGCGAACGTCAAGTATCTGCTGGATTTCGACAAGGTTTTTCCAAATGTGCAGACCATCATGATGATGGAAAACTACCGTTCCACGCCGGAGATTTTGGCGGCGGCGAACTCGCTGATCGCAAAAAACGGCCACCGCATCAAAAAGGACCTGCTCCCGACGAAGCCCTCGGGCGAGAAGGTCGTCTGCCACTTTGCCGACACGCAGGAGGCGGAGGCGCATTGGATGGTGGGCGAGATGAAGCGGCTGCATGATCGCGGCGTGCCGCTGCGGGATATGACCGTCCTTTACCGCGCGCACTATGTGACGCGCGCGGTGGAAGAGGCGTTGATGCACGAAAAAATTCCCTATACGATCTACTCCGGCGTGCAGTTTTTCGACCGCATGGAGATCAAGGACGCACTTTCATATTTGCGGATGATCGCCTATCAGGACGATCTGTCGTTCCGGCGCATTGCCAACGCGCCGAAGCGGAACCTCGGCAAGCGGCGTTTGGCCTTTTTACAGGAGACGGCGGAAAAAGAGGGGACGAGCCTCTATGTAACGCTCAAAAACCACCTCGAAGACAGCGTGTTCAGCGGCACGAAGGCAAAGCAGTTCGTCGATCTGATCGAGCGCTTTTCGCACTCGTATCAGGGTCGGCCCATCTCTGAGGTGCTCTCGGATATTCTGGACAAGAGCGGGTATGAAAAGGCGCTGCGCACCGAGGGCAGTCAGGAGCGGCTGGACGATCTGGCCGAGCTCAAGCAGTCCATCTACGAATACGAGACGAGCTGCGGCGAGGAGAGCACGATGGAGCATTACCTCGCCCACATCGCGCTTTTCAGCAACGGCGATGTCGCCGAGCAGGGCGACAAGGTGAAGCTGATGACCGTCCACGCGGCGAAGGGCCTCGAATTCCCGTATGTGTTCCTCTGCGGCATGAACGAGGGCATTTTCCCCTCGCGCAAGGTGCGAACGCTCCCCGGCATGGAGGAGGAGCGGCGGCTCGCTTTCGTTGCGCTGACGCGCGCGGAGAAGGGGCTTTACCTCTCCGAGGCCGACGGGTGGAATTTTGACGGCTCGCCGCGCTATCCCTCGCGCTTTCTGCTGGATATCGACCGCGAGCTTCTGTCGTTCACGCACGAGGTCGACGAGACGCTTCTGCGTGAAGCGGCGGATGACGTCGCGCGGCGAGACAAGTATCTGCGCGAGGACGACGGCGACGGCACGCTGCCCATCGGGCAGCGCGTGCGCCACGCGGTGTTCGGCGAGGGAACAGTGCTGGACGTGGACCTGAACAAGGGCGCGCACGTCATCCAGTTTGACGGCATGGGAACGCCGCGCAGCATTTCGCTGCGCGCGAAGCTCGAAAAGATCGGGCCATAAATCGGTTGACAAATTTATTTTGGAGGGATTTCGACATGAGAAAGAATTTTTGCGCACAGCCCTAGGTCTATCCGCGGCCCGTGCTCATTATCGCAATGTATTTGAGCGGCGGCCACAAGACCGTGAAGAACATCTTAAAGCGCGGTGCGTTCACCTGAGCATGGGCGACGCAGAGCATGCGGCGGCCTGTGACTATGTGGGCATCGAGTCCGGCAACAGCGTGCCCGACAAGGTGGCGCGCGCGGGCTTCCACGTGACGAAGAGCGAGCATGTGGACGCGCCGGTGATCGACGAGCTCCCGCTCGCGCTCGAGTGCAAGCTCGTGAGCTACGACGAGGAGACAAGACTCCTGACCGGCGAGATTGTGAACGTCAGCGTGGACGAGCGCGCGCTCGACGAAAACGGCAAGCTCGCTGTCGAAAAGCTGTACGTCATCACCCTTGACTACGCCAACCACGGCTATTATGTCTTGGGCGTGAAGGTCGCCAGCGCGTTCGAGGACGGCAAAAAATTCAAGTAGATCTGGCGAAACAGAAAGCGCCGCGTCCCGTATTTTCTTCGTGACGCGGCGCCTTTTTGTCGTTTCGGTCAGGATTTCGACTTTGTTTGTGCAAAACCGACGCATTAGTGTTAAAATCTCGTTAAAAACCGTCCCTTTTACTACTGGCACGGGCGCGGGGCAGATGGTATAGTAAACAGGCATGTGTTTTTTAGGAGGATCAATATGTTTTCTGCCTTTTTTCGCAGCCTGAAGCAGGAATTTGCAGGCTACAACTCGAAAAAGCTGCTCGCCGACATGATGGCGGGCCTGACGGTCTGCGCTGTCGCGCTGCCGCTGGCATTGGCGTTCGGCGTTTCATCCGGCGCGAGCGCGGCGTCCGGGCTTGTCACGGCCATCATCGCGGGCGTGGTCATCGCCATTCTCGGCGGCGCGTCGTACCAGATCTCGGGCCCGACGGGCGCGATGAGCGCGGTGCTCGTCGGCATCGTCGCGGAATACGGCCTGCAGGGCGTGTTTTTTGCCTGCTTTGCCGCGGGCGTTCTGCTGCTGCTTGCGGGCGTCTTCAAGCTGGGTCGCTTAATTAGCTTCATCCCGATGCCCGTCATCATGGGCTTCACCTCGGGCATTGCCATCATCATTGCGATGGGGCAGATCGACAACTTCTTCGGCACGGTGTCGGAGGGCGGCTCGAATTTGGAAAAGATCGCGTCCTATGGCCGTCTTGGCTTCCATCCGAACATGCAGGCGGTGCTCATCGGCCTTCTCGTCGTGCTGGTGATGGTCTTCTGGCCGAAAAAATGGGGCGCGCGCGTGCCGGGCTCGCTCGTCGGCATCATCCTTGCGACGATCGTCGCGACAGTCGCGGGCATGGATCAGCTCGCTGTCGTCGGCGACATTCCCAAGACGCTCCTGCTCGCCGACCGCCTGTCGCTCGGCGGCCTGAGCTTCACGATGCTCGAAAACCTGCTCTCTCCCATCGTGACCATTGCGGCGCTCGGCATGATCGAGAGCCTGCTTTGCGGCGCGTCGGCCTCGCGCATGAAGGGCGAAGCGTTCAACGCCGATCAGGAGCTGATCGCACAGGGCGTGGGTAATATTCTGCTGCCGCTTTTTGGCGGTGTTCCCGCGACCGCAGCCATCGCACGCACGAGCGTGGCGGTCAAGTCCGGCCAGCAGACGCGCCTTACGAGCGTGTTCCATTCGCTGTTCCTGCTTGCCTCGATGTTCCTGCTCGGCGGCGTGATGGCGCGCCTGCCGCTCTCGGCGCTCGCGGGTGTGCTGATGGTCACGGCGTGGCGCATGAACGACTGGGAGGGCATCCGCTACATCTTCCGCCACAAGTTCAAGTCCGGTATCAGCCAGTTTTTGATCACGATGCTCGCAACGGTCGTCTTTGACCTGACGGTCGCGATCCTGCTCGGCGTGGTATACTCCGCCATTTTGTACATGGCGAAGTCGAGTCATATCCATGTGAATTTCTCCGATATCGACGCGAACAAGCTGCGCTCGGTGGAGGGTAAGCCCCCCATTCTTGAGACCTCCGGCGTGGCGTACATCACGGGCGCGCTCTTCTTCGGCGCGGTGGATGAGTTCAACCACCGCATGGCGGAGATGCCGCAGTACGACCACATCATCTTGTCGATGCGCGGTATGCCGAGCGTGGACGTTTCGGGCGCGCAGGCGATGCTCGAACTGTGTGAGGCGCTCAAGAGTCAGGGCAAGACGGTCGCCTGCTGCGGCATGACCGAGGCGGTACGCACCTACTTTGACCGTGCCGGCATCACCGAGCTTCTCGGCGAGGAGTCCTACTTCTGGAGCGCCGACCAGGCGATCCTTGACCTGCTGGACGCGGAGATCGTGGAATAAAAGACATAGAAAAGCACTTCCTGCCAGCGGCGGGAAGTGCTTTTTGCTGTACATGGGCTGCGAAAGATTTTATTTGCGCCGGTCACCCTCGCGTGCGATCTTGTCGAGCGATTCCTGCCGGACAGCCTGACGAAGCGCCGTCAGGTAGGGCGAAAAGGCGACGTTCTGCTCGCCGTAGGTGAGCTGGAGGTCGTATTCGTGGTCCTCCCAGGTCGAAATGTCGGACTCGTTGTGGGAGATCACGGCCTCGAGCTTGTCGAGCGCCTTGTAGATTTGAGCCTCCTGCGTTTCGAGCGCGGCCATCTCGTCGTAGAGTGCGCGCATCTCCTCGCGGCAGGGGGAGGGAAGCGATGCGACCCACTGGTAGAGCAGCGCTTCCTCCGTCGATTCGTCCTGTGCGGTCTTGTCAAAGGCGGGGATATCGCCCGTGAAGCACTCGCCGAGGTCGTGGATGAGGCACATGCGCGTCACCTTGTCCATGTCGGCCTCGGGAAATTCATCGCGCAGGAAAAGCGCCATCAGTGCGATGCGCCAGCTGTGCTCGGCAACGCTCTCGTGCCGCCCTCCGGAGGTGTAGCAGTGGCGGGTGGTGTCCTTCAATTTTTCCGCCGTGTGCAGCGCGGCGAGCAGTTCGCTTGGTCTCATGCGTCTCCTCCGTTGTCGTTTTCTGGTATTTTACCAGAGGCGGAAACGACTTGCAAGGAAAAGAAAGAAGGGAGATTCCCATTCCCAGCGGCATATGATATCATGAATGCGAGAAAATTTGACGCCCGGTGAAACAAAACGGGCGCGGAATGCGTCTAAATAAGCAGAAGCAAGAAGATTTGAGAGAGACCCTCCCATGCGGAGGGCGGAGAGGAGAATTTATGAAGCTTGCGGCGGATTTTCGGCAGGCGGCGCGCGAGGCGCTGCGCGGCAAGTGGCCCATCGCCATTCTGATCGGCCTTGTGGCGGTGCTGCTCGGCGGCGCGGGGAGCGGCGGTCCGGAGGTCAAATTCAATTACGATGTGTCCTCGGGCGTGTCGACGACGTTTGGCTACGGCGGACAGACGATTTACTCCACAGGCTACGGTTTGGACCCGAAGTGGAGCGGACTGCTCGTCGGCGGTGTGGTCTATCTCATCGTGATCGCGCTCGTGTTGGCGGCGGCGTACTTCATCCTCGGCAGCATCGTGGGCGTGGGGTATGCCAAATATAACCTCGGCCTTGTCGACCGCACGGAGCTGGGCTTTGAGGCGCTGTTCGCCTATCTTCCGAACTGGAAGACGACGACGCTGACGCGGCTTTGGAAGGGCCTCTATATTCTGCTGGGGACGATCCTGCTCGTCATTCCGGGACTGATTATGGGCTACACCTACGCGATGACGGACTACATTTTGGCCGAGCACCCGGACATGGCGCCGGGCGAGGTGATGAAGGGCTCGAAGGCGATGATGGAGGGCAACCGCTGGCGGCTGTTCTGCCTGCAATTCAGTTTCATCGGCTGGATGCTCCTCAGCTCGCTGACGTTCGGCCTTGGCAACCTTGCGCTGCGCCCCTATCAGGAGGCGGCATACGCCGCGTTCTACCGCGAGGTATCGCTCGGGTAAAAAGATAGAGAGAAACAAAACGCGCCCCGCGGATGATCCGCGGGGCGTATTTTTGCTGTGATGGAAAGCTTACTTTGCGCTGTCGTTTGCGAGGGCCTGGTCGATCAGCTTCTGGAGCGCTGCCATGTTGTCCTCATTGTCGATGCCGCCGAGCATCGCCTCACCGACGATGGCGCCGCTGCGGTCGATGACATAGGTGGTCGGGAAGGCCATGATGTCGCCCGCAAAGTCGCCGGCTGCGCTGTCGGAGGGGAAGTAGATGTTCTGGTAGCTTGCGCCCTTGGATTCAAGCAGACTCTTGGCCGTGCTGATCGCATCGGCGTTGCCGTCGAGGGTATCGACGTTGATGCCGATGAGCGCGCCGCCCTGCTTCTTGAGCGTCTCGTTGAGGGCGTTCAGATCGCCAAGCTCCGCCACGCAGGGCTTGCAGCCGCTGAACCAGAAGTTCACGACCGTCACAGCGTTCTGGGAGAAGATGCTGTTGTCCACATCGTTGCCGTCAAGGTCCTTGCCGGTGAAGGCGGGGAAGGCCGGGACGGAATCGTTCATGCCGCCGTTTTCACCGTCGCCCGCGGGCTGGAGGGCGGCATACTGCTCCTGCAGGGGCTGGATCTGGTCTTCAAGGTCACGGATCTTCTCGGAACCTTCGGTCAGCGTCTTGAGCTCGTCCTCGGTGAACTTGTCCTTCACGAGGTCGAGGGCGGCAAGCAGGTAAGCGCCGTAGTTCGATTCATCGGGGATCTCGTCGCGCTTTTCGTTCATGGCGGCGAAGAGCTTCTGCCACAGCTCAAGGTTTTCTTCCATGATGGCGTTTTCCTTGTCAGCGAGCTCCTGGATCTGGGCGTAGATCTCCTCGGCGGTCGCGCCCTGCGCATCGCCATCGCCCTTGCCGTCGCCCTTGCTGCCGCAGGCGGCGAGGGAAAGCGTCAGCGTAAAGGCGAGCAGCAGCGTAATGATCTTCTTAAAATTCATGGTTTATTCTCCTTTGTTTTCTTCAATGATCGGTTTTTGAGACAATTTGGAACATGCTCCGCCGCTGCCGAAGGCGTAGCGGAAGCGGACGGCCTCCGTCGGGCAGGCGGTCACGCATTTGCCGCAGCGGATACATTCGCTGTGGTTCGGCGTTTTGGTCACATCCACGTCCATGGGACAGGTCCTTGCGCACTTGCCGCAGGAGACGCATTTGCTCTCGTCAACGTGCATCGACAGCAGCGACACGCGGTTGAAGAGCGCGTAGAACGCGCCGAGCGGGCAGAGCCACTTGCAGAACGGGCGGTAGAAGATGACGCTCAGCACAACGACCGTGATGAGCACGCAGAGCTTCCACGAAAAGAGCTTGCCGAGCGCGGCACGGATGCTGCTGTTGACAAGCGAGAGCGGGATAGCGCCTTCCAGAACGCCCTGCGGGCAGAGATATTTGCAGAAGAACGGGTCGCCCATGCCAGCTTCGTTCACCACGAGCACCGGAAGCAGGAAGACCATCACCACCAAGATGACGTATTTGAGGTAGGTCAGCGGCTTTAGGCGCTTGGTGGAGAGCTTTTTGGTCGGGATCTTGTGCAGCAGCTCCTGAAACCAGCCGAACGGGCAGAGGAAGCCGCAGATGAAGCGGCCCAGCAGCACGCCAAGCAGGATGAGGATGCCGGTGATGTAATAGGAGAAGCTGAATTTGGACGAGCCGACGACGGCTTGGAACGCGCCGATGGGGCACGCGCCCGCCGCGCCCGGGCAGGAATAGCAGTTCAGTCCGGGCACACAGACCCGCTTGCCGTTGCCCTGATACAGCCTGCCGGAAAGGAAATTCGGCAGGTGGATGTTGGTGAGCAGGGCGGCGGCGGCCTGTATCGCGCCGCGCAAGCGGACGAGCAGGGGGAGCGGTCTTTTACCCAATGCCGACGCACTCCATGCACAGGCGTATCGCCTTGGATAACACGACGCCGGCCTCACCACGCCAGACGCCGAACAGGACCATCGCGCCGCCGAGCAGCAGCAGGAAGACCTGCGTCATTGTTTTGCTGTGTAACATAGTTTCTCTATCCTTTCCTGTGATGGGAAAAGTATATACCATCTAAAAGGAGATTTAAAGGAGAAAAAACAAAATTTCTGTAAACTTTAGTCATTGCCGCCTGCGCGCTGCGGGAGTTTTCTTCTTTTACAGGAAAAACGGTTGACAAAGCTGCCTGCAATAGGGTACACTTTATATAGGAAAGATTAGACAGCGCTGACGCGGGACTTTTTGTCCGTCCGTGCAGCGAAGTTCGGTATGCGCGCTTCGCATATCGTCTTAAACAGCAGACATCAACTGAAAATCTGTGCATGACTCCCGGGAACGGGTGCAGGTACAGATAAAGGCACAGCCGGTGAAAGCCGGTGCCGCAAAGCCAGATGGGCCTAAACGGAGCTTGTCCTCCGCATGGCAGCCGGCTGCCAACGATACTTTGTACCCTCCTTGCAGAGCCGTGCGCGCTGTAAGGGGGGTTTTTATTTGGAAGCTGAATCGTCTCTGTACTGTCCAAAACGGTTCCAGGAAAAACACAATCATCTGTGCTACTCGTTGAAGAGCAGGTTGTACAGACAAGGGCACGATCGGTGAAAGCCGGTTTCGCAAAGCCAGGGGCCTAAACGGAAGACTTTTCCGCATGGCAGCCGGTTTCCTGATGCAGCTTCTTCATAGTAGTCTATTGCTACTGAAGGAGGGATTTTCATGATGAAAACAGGAAAGAACAAGCGATTATTAGCCAGTATTCTGGCGGCGTCCATGCTGCTGGCAATGTCTCCGTTCGCGTTAGCGGAGGAAAATACGCAGGATACGACAGATCCGGGGCAGCCCGCAGAGCAGACATACGCTGCAAAGATCGTAGATGGAGAGACCGTGACCCAATACGAGACTCTTGCCGGTGCGATTTATGAAGCAAACAGCGATGTCACCATCGTCATGCTCCGTAATGTTACGGAAAATATCGAGATTAACAAGCCTCTGACGCTCGACCTCGGCGGGTTTACGCTGTCGGGTAATGCGAATGCGGCCGTTGTAACCATTTCCGGTGATAAACCGCAGGTTACCGTGAAAAACGGTACGGTTACCGGCGGCAGAAATCCGCAGAATGGCGGCGGCTTCGCAATCGACAGTGCAGTCGTTCAGCTCGAAGATTTGACCATAACGGGTAATGAAACAGTCGGCGGCAACGGCAATGGCGAAGTCGGCGGCGGCGGTATCTATGCGTCGCACGCAGATGTATCCATGCGGATTGTTACCGTGTCCGAAAACAGCGTTACGGGAAGCAGCAGTGACGGCGGCGGTATTCTGGTTAGATACGGTTCTCTGACCATGAACGGCTGCCATGTTGAGGGGAACACTGCTCCGGACTGCGGCGGCGGTATGATTCTGAGACATTCTGAACTGAACGCTGCAAAGTCCTTTTTTGAGAATAATAAAGCACCACAAGGCGCAGGCATCTATTTTAACGATGCGTCGGACGACGCAGAAGAAGGCTGTTCCGGCAAGCACGAGCACCTTATCACCGATTCCACTATCTCCGGCAATATTGCTTCTAATATCGGCGGCGGTATGTATGTCGGCACAATCTCTAATCTGACTCTCCGCAATTCCAAGCTGTTGAATAACGACGGCGCATCGCAGGGCGGCGCAATCGTAGCTTACAGCGCCAGAACGATTGAACTTGACGGTGCTTCGATTTCTGAAAATAAGGCAGCGAGCGGCGCAGGTATCTATGCACTGGGTACAGCTACCTGCAAACCGGACATTCGCCTACTGAACGGTACGGTAATCGACAGAAATACAGCATCGGACTACGGCGGCGCAATTTGCGCCAATGCATCCAACATCAACATCGCAGAGAACAGTGCACTGCATAACAACACCGCAGCAGGCATGGGCGGCGCAATTTACGCCTATAATGGTGCAAACATCAACATCGCAAAGAACAGCGCAGTGTACAATAACACCGCAAAGACCGCAGGTGATGACCTGCTGTTCAACGGTTCGACCTTTACGCTCCCGAACGCAAAGGACATGAGCGGCGACCGCATTCTGTCCTCCAACAAGGCAGAGATTACTGGCTGGTATCATGATGGCTGGTTTAAGTGGAATGCTGCGGCTAATAATGGTCAGGGCGGCTATGAGCAGATCGACCGCTGGACGGCGGAAACGGCTGACGAATACACCCCGGTGGAAAAGGATTTGTACGCTATTTCGCTCAAGGCGGCTACGAAAAACTCCTCCGGCGGCGGCACCGACCCCATTGAGTGGAACGTTTCCCGATCCAAGACCGCAACGGCGCTGGATACGAGCACGTGGACTTCCAATGTGACGCTGTCTCTGCCGAGTGCAGAGGAAGCGCTGGCATCGGATGTGGTATTCGTGCCGGATAAGTCCACGAGCGCAGAGATGGAAGCACAGGCGCTGGATATGCTTACTGCGCTGAAAAAGCAGACGGCAAAAACGGAAGCAAAGGTCAAGGTCGGCGTTGTAATCTTCAATAAACAGGCAAACGTAACTCCGCTTACGGATCTTGCTACTGGTTACGAGACCATTGAAAACGCAATCAAGCAAACGATTGAAAGCGGAACAAACACTCACGCCGGAATGCTTGCGGGCAAGCAGATGCTGGACGAGGATACCGGGGTTGCCGCAAATCGGAAATATCTGATTTTCGTAAGTGATGGTATCTCGTACATGTATGATACGGACGGTAAGATTCTCCCGTATTATTGGATAAGTGACAACGCTCCCTACTATTCTTGTGACCCCTACAGCTGGTCGTTCAAGTATGGCAACGATGAGCCGCCTAAGGACTGGTCTAAATGGGTTGCACAGACCGGCAGCACCATCGCAACAGAAACCGTTACCCCCATTCTGTACGCAGACCATAAGGCGGCTGCTAACAATCAGACCTTAAAAACTGAGGATTACACGGATGTAACAGGTCTTGCTGCCGATCAGTATACAACCTGCGTGGACCGCGCACTGTATTACACATACCAGACCTATGCTGCCGCACAGGAGGCAGGATATAACTGTTACGCAGTTGCTAAGGGAAGCTCGGCCGAATATCCTTGGGGTCCGGCCTTTATGGACTACCTGGCTGGTGGAGAGACGGTTAACTTCGACAAGATCCAGAACGACATCCTCTACGCAGTCAGCGCCGGTTCCACGGTGGAAGACCAGATGGGCGATGCGTTCGACTTTGTCCCCGGCTCGCTGAAGCTGACCGTCGGCGGCATGGAGCTGAAATCCAAGGCGGACGGCAACGTGACCTATTTCGGCGATGATGCCAAAAATCTGAGCGAAGATAACTGCCGTTTCAAGGTGCTGTACGCTCCGGATGCGGATGGCTTCGTCTGGACCATCAACGAAAATGTTTCCAATTTTGCACCGGTTCAGCTGACCTATACCGTCAAGCTGACCAAGCCCGAAACCGATCCCGGCACCTACGGCACGGAGGACCTGAAGGGCGAAAAGAATGTTCCTGCCGACAAGGCACTGTTCACCAATAAGCGCGCTGTTCTGAACGCCATCAACAGCGCCGGTGCGCAGCTCAAGCCTCTGGACTTCCCGAAGCCTTCGGTATCCTATACCGTGAAAAAATCCTCCTCCGGCGGCGGTGGCGGCGGCGGCGGCCGCAGACCTACCGTTACCATTCCGGATGATGTACCGACCGGTCTGAACGGTGACGATCACTATGCTTACATCGTCGGCTACCCGAACGGCAACGTTGAGCCGAACGGCAACATCACCCGCGCAGAAGTGGCAACCATCTTCTTCCGTCTGCTGACCGAGGAAGTCCGCACCGCAAATTCCACCCAGTCCAACAGCCTGTCCGACGTTTCGCGCGGTCAGTGGTTCAACCACGCGATCTCCACGCTCTCGTCGATGGGCATCGTAAAGGGCAACCCTGACGGCACCTTCGACCCGGATGCACCGATCACCCGTGCGGAATTTGCCGCAATCGCCGCTCGCTTCGACGATAAGAACACGGATACGTCCTCGAAGTTCACGGATATCGCATCTCACTGGGCAAAGAATGAGATCGGTATCGCCGCAAACAAGGGCTGGATCAACGGCTATCCGGATGGTACGTTCCGTCCGAACCAGTATATCACCCGCGCAGAGGCGATGACGCTTGTCAACCGCGTACTCAACCGTCTGCCCGAGAACAGCAGCGATCTGCTCGACAGCATGATCAAGTGGCCGGATAATTCCGATGCTTCTCAGTGGTTCTATCTGGCGGTACAGGAGGCCACCAACAGCCACTATTACAAGACCAAGGAGAACAAGTTCGAGAAGTGGACCAAGCTTCGCGAGACCCGCGACTGGACCGAACTGGAAAAGTAAATTTTCACTGCATCCCCCGGCTTTCGCCGGGGGATGTTTTTTGCCCGGATGCACAGTGACAGGCGTTGCTTTCCCGGAAACGCGGAGAGAAAAATGCGGTGTAATATATGAGAATTTCATAAGCGCTATAATGCTTTTTCATAGTTAGAAAATTCGCCCAAAATACAATGTTAAAATTATGACATATTGCCCTTGTATTTTATTTTCACAGGTTCATAATAGGAATTACCGAAAGAGGGGAAGGGAAAAATCTTTTCGGTAATTTTCATGCGGAAGCATCACTTTCGCAGCCGGTTTTAAGGAGGAGATATTATGATCAGCTTTATTCTGTGTTTACTGCTGTTGATCGCCGGCTATTTTACTTATGGTAAGATCGTAGACAAAACCTTCGGCCCGGATGACCGCGAGACTCCGGCGGTACGCATCAATGACGGCGTGGACTACGTCGTTATGCCGCAGTGGAAGCTCTTTCTGGTTCAGCTGCTGAACATTGCCGGCCTCGGCCCGATCTTTGGTGCACTTCAGGGCGCGCTCTGGGGCCCGGTCGTATTTCTGTGGATCACCTTCGGCACCATCTTTGCCGGCGGCGTACATGACTATTTCTCCGGCATGATCAGTGAGCGAAACGACGGCGCGTCCATCGCGGAGGTCACCGGCAAATACCTCGGCCACGCGATGCAGAACGTTATGCGCGTGTTCTCGGTCATCCTGCTGATCATGGTCGGCACGGTATTCGCAGTCGGCCCGGCCGGCCTGATCGTTACGCTGTGCAAGAACAACGGTGTTTCCGGCGTTCTCTCGACCACGCTGTTCTGGCTGATCGTTATTCTGGCGTACTACTTCATCGCAACCTTTATTTCGATCGACAAGATCATCGGCAAGGTCTATCCGCTGTTCGGCATGTGCCTGATCATCATGGCGGTCGGCGTTATCATCGGTATCTTCACCAACCCGGCTTACACCATCCCGGAGATCTGGACGCATATGTACAATATGCATCCGTCCGGCACGCCGATCTGGAGCTTCATGTTCATCACGGTCGCGTGCGGCGCAATTTCCGGCTTCCATTCCACGCAGTCTCCGCTGATGGCGCGCTGCATGAAGAACGAGAAGCAGGGCCACTTCGTATTCTACGGCGCAATGGTAGCAGAAGGCATCATCGCTCTGATCTGGGCGGCGGCAGGCTGCGCACTGTATGAAGTTACCGGCGGTCTCAACACCGGTCTGGCAGAGGCGCTTGCAGGCGGTCAGTCCGCAGCGATCTACGACGTATGCTCCAAGACCATGGGCGGCGTTGGCATCGCGCTCGCGATGATCGGCGTTGTTGTCTGCCCGATCACTTCCGGCGATACCGCTTTCCGTTCCGCTCGCCTGACGCTGTCCGACTGGTTCCATATCGACCAGGGTACCTACGCAAACCGCCTGAAGCTGTGCGTACCGGTTCTCGGTATCGGTGCGATCCTCGGCATCGGCAACGCGACCGGCCTGATCGACTACACGGTCATCTGGCGCTACTTCAGCTGGACCAACCAGACGCTCGCGATGATCGTTCTGTGGGCAGCAGCTATGTTCCTGTTCACCGAGAAGAAGAATTTCTGGATCGCTGCCGTTCCGGCGACCTTCATGAGTGCGGTCTCCTGCACCTACTTCATTCTCGCACCGGAGTGCCTCGGCGGTCTGCTGAACGGCAAGACGGCAGACGGCGCTGTGATCTACAATACCGCCGTAGCATACCCCATCGGCATTGTATTCGCAGCAATCCTGCTCGCTGTGTTCATTCGCGCGACCAAAAAGCACGGCACGAAGAAAAACGCATAAATGATAGAATAAGATGCAGCCGGCCGTTCGTTCTGTTCGACCGGCTGCAATCATCCGCAGAAGTAATTGAGGTGACGGAAAATGATGTTCAAACCTTATCCGCTCGGTTCCGGGCGCATAGATGACGCGGCGCTCGCCGAGGATTTCCTGATGAACGTCGCCGACCCGCTGCGCTATCCGAAGATCGATTTGACGGAGGCGCAGGTCGCCGAAATACGCAAGCTCAAGGCGCGTATGGAAGCCGAGCGATTGCCGCGCGGCGTGCGTAGGGACCGTCACCTGAAGCTGGGCAAAGGTGGTCTGTCCGACGTGGAATGGACGATTCAGCTGCTGCAGTTGCAGCATGCCGGCGACAACGCAAACCTGCGAGTCAACGGCACGATGCAGGCGTTGGACGAGTTGGAGCGGCGCAAGCTGGTTTCCGCCGGCGACGCCGTCGTATTGCGACGCGCATGGTGGATGTGCACGGCCGCGCGCAACGGCAGCTACCTGTGGAGCGGGCGCGTCAACCAGGCGGATATCCTGCCGGATGACACGTATTCGCTGGGAGGACTCGCCGTCTATCTCGGATACGACGCGAATCGCGGACAGCATTTCGAAAACGATCTGCTTGCCGTAATGCGCAAGGCGCGCGACGTGACGGAACGTCTGTTCTACGGCCTTTCATGAAACGATTCGAGCGGGCGCTCGGTGAACACGCGGTGAACGCTCCGGGTCAGTGTTTCGGGCTATAGTTGGCTAGGTCACTTTCAGTGGCCACCTTCAACCACAAGTTGCATGAAAGGTGAGCCGTTGTCCTCAGTACTCGAACCGGCGGTCGAAACGCCGATGGTCGGAAAAAGCGTCATCACTCTCGATGATCTTTCCATTCGTCAAAAAGGTGAAGAAACGAGAACTTCCCTTCAGTTCCTGGAACCGC
>ERZ772900.963-NODE-963-length-28413-cov-5.165738_pt1 | contig 28413 bp, 23 predicted proteins | sample MGYA00512124_ERZ772900 | MGnify/ENA primary metagenome ERZ772900 (study PRJEB29015, sample SAMEA2737716) | human gut metagenome | biome: human gut; feature: human-associated habitat; material: faeces | place: China | collected 2012 ... | reverse complement strand
AAGGGAGAAACTGCCGAAAAATATGTTATGCCTGAAGTTGACAGACAAAGACTTGAAAAGCAGACACGTATTGCTCTTAGAAACTGCGGTATCATAAACCCTGAGCATATAGATGAATACATTGAAAAAGGCGGATACAAAGCCATTGAAAAATGTGTAAAAGAATTGACACCGGAAGAAGTTATAGACATTATAAAGGTTTCCGGTCTTGCCGGCCGTGGTGGTGCAGGCTTCCCAACATGGTTTAAATGGAATGCCGCAAGAAACGCTAAAGGCGACAAAAAATATACTATCTGTAATGCCGACGAAGGCGACCCGGGTGCATTTATGGACAGAGCCGTTCTTGAAGGCGACCCTCATGCCGTTCTTGAAGGTATGCTTATAGGCGCATACGCAATGGGCAGCGATGAAGGCGTAATTTATGTTCGTGCAGAATACCCTCTTGCCATAGTTCGTTTAAATATTGCCATAAAACAGGCAGAAGAAAGAGGCTTTTTGGGCAACAACATTTTCGGCTCATCATTTAGTTTCCATATAAGAATAAAAGCAGGTGCCGGTGCATTCGTATGCGGCGAGGAAACAGCTCTTATTGCTTCCCTTGAAGGCGAAAGAGGTATGCCTCGTCTTAAACCTCCTTTCCCTGCTCAAAGCGGTTACTGGGCTAAACCATCAAACATCAATAACGTAGAAACATATGCCAATGTGGCTTGGATTATAAATAACGGCGGAGAAGCATTTGCCGCAATGGGTACTCCAAATAGTAAGGGTACAAAAGTATTTGCCCTTACAGGAAAAATCAAAAAAGGCGGTCTTGTGGAAATACCTATGGGTGCAACCATAAGAGACGTAATTTTCGACATAGGCGGCGGAATTAAAAACGACAAAAAATATAAAGCTGTTCAGATGGGCGGCCCTTCTGGCGGATGTATACCAGCCGACCTTGTAGATACTCTTATCGACTATAAGGCTCTTGCGGCAACAGGCGCAATTATGGGCTCCGGCGGTATGGTTGTTATGGACGAAACAACTTGTATGGTTGACATGGCTCGTTTCTTCATCGACTTTACCTGCAAGGAAAGCTGCGGAAAATGTATACACTGCCGTCTCGGTACAAAGAGAATGCTTGAAATCCTGGAGCGTATTGTAGCAGGAAACGGAAAACCATCCGATATGGACGAGCTTCGTGAACTGGCAGATATGATTGAGAGTACGGCGCTTTGCGGACTTGGAAAGAGCGCACCGAAACCGGTTATCAGTACCATGAATGCATTTGAAGAGGAATATCTGGAACATATCAACGAGAAACGCTGCCGGACAGGTGTCTGTTCAAATCTGCGTAAATTCCAGATCGATCCGGAGATATGCAAGGGCTGCTCGAAGTGTGCAAGAAACTGTCCGGCAGGTGCAATTGAAGGCGTGCTGAAATCTCCTTATCATATCAATCAGGAGAAATGTATCAAGTGCGGAGCCTGCATGGAACAGTGTCCGTTTAAAGCAATTCATATCGAGAAATAGGAGGAATGAGTCATGGGATATATGACAATAGATGGAAGGAAGGTAGAGTTTACAGATGAGCCGAATGTACTTTCTGTCATCCGTAATGCAGATATAGATATACCGACACTCTGCTACCATTCAGAACTGTCTGTGTATGGAGCTTGTCGTTTGTGTACCGTAGAAGATGAGAGAGGAAAGACGTTTGCATCCTGTTCAGAACCGCCAAGAGATGGGATGGTCATTTACACGAATACTCCGCGTCTTATGAAATATCGTAAGATGATTCTGGAGCTTTTACTTGCTGCACATTGCAGAGACTGTACAACCTGTATCAAGAGTGGAGAATGTCAGCTTCAGGCGCTGGCACACCGTATGGGCGTCACAACCGTCCGATTTGAAAATACAAAAGAACAGTATCCACTGGATTTCAGTTCACCGTCAATCGTGCGTGACCCGAATAAATGTATTCTCTGTGGTGACTGTGTCCGTATGTGCGACAATGTACAGTCTGTTAATGCGATTGATTTTGCATACCGGGGAACAAAGGCTCTGGTAACACCGGCATTTAACAAAAAGATTGCAGAGACAGACTGCGTAAACTGTGGACAGTGCAGGGTTGTCTGTCCTACAGGTGCGATCAGTATCAATACCAATATCGAAGTGATCTGGGATCTTCTTGCAGATAAGAATACAAAGGTGATCGCACAGATCGCACCGGCAGTCCGGGTCGCAGTCGGCGATCAGTTCGGCCTTCCAAGAGGGGAAAATGTGATGGGAAAACTCGTCAATGTGTTGCACCGCCTTGGATTTGATGAAGTTTATGATACTTCTTATGGTGCAGACCTTACGGTGATCGAGGAATCTGAAGAGCTTCTTGAACGACTTGCATCCGGAGAAAATCTCCCATTATTTACATCCTGCTGTCCGGCATGGGTAAAATTCTGTGAGAATCGTTATCCGGATCTGGCAAAAAATCTGTCAACCTGCCGTTCACCGCAGCAGATGTTTGGTGCTGTGATCCGTGAATACTATAAGGATCCGGAAAAGAATGGTGGAAAGAGAATCGTTTCTGTATCGATCATGCCGTGTACTGCAAAGAAAGAAGAGATTTTAAGACCGGAATCTTCCACGAATGGAAAACAGGATATTGATTATGTACTGACTACAACAGAGCTGATTACAATGATCCGGAAATCCGGTATCCGCTTTGAAAATCTGGAGATCGAAGCATCCGATATGCCGTTTGGTATCGGATCTGGTGCAGGTGTGATCTTCGGAGTAACCGGTGGTGTGACAGAAGCCGTACTCAGGCGCCTTCGTGAAGGACATAACCGTGTGGAAATGGATAAGATCAAATTCAGTGGAGTTCGTGGAGAAGAAGGACTGAAAGAAGTAGAGTTTGATTACAACGGACGTACTATCCATGCAGCTGTTGTCAGTGGACTTGGAAATGCAGATGCGCTGATGAAGAAGATCCAGAAGGGCGAGGTACATTACGACTTTGTTGAGGTTATGGCATGCAGGCGCGGATGTATCATGGGTGGCGGACAGCCAGTCCCGGCAGGTCCGAGAAGCAGGATAGCCAGAAGCAAAGGCCTGTATGATACCGATATCAATACGCAGATTAAGAAGTCGAATGAGAATCCGCTGATCCTGTCATTATATGATGAACTTCTGAAAGGAAAGACCCACGAATTACTTCATCGTAATTTTGAGGCAGCGAAAAAATAAAATTGTACGAAAAAGAGTATAAGACAATGCAGTCGTCGATCTGGCGGCTGCATTGTCTTATTTCAGAGTATTTCCATACATTCACTGGCACTTTTTTCTCATTTCGATCCCCTTCGCTTTCTATATATAAATGAAGTAGGTCATGAAATTATGATAAACATATAGTCATTAAGGTGTCGATTTTGAAACAAAAACTTCCGGGATTTTTAATGGAGAGTTTGGAAAAAATAGGGAAATAAACCAGGAAAGATGACTCTTGTCAAGAAGAAATATATCTGTTATAGTGAGTAAGAATAAATAAAGAAACTTTTTCAGTGCTAGGCAGAAGAATTTCTGGTCGGCTTAAAAGGGAATCAGGTGAAAGTCCTGAGCGATCCGGTCACTGTAAATGAGGAGTAAAGCGGCGGCAAGCCATTGCATAAAAAATGTGAGAAGGTGCAGCTTTGTTAAGATCCATAAGCCAGGAGACCTGCTGAAAGAGAGTAAATTGCTTCCGATGAAAGCGCGTTTACATACACAAAGAAATGATATCTTGCTTCATACTGAGTATGAAAGCAAGATTTTTGTGCTGCCATATATACGGAAAAGAGTTCCGATGGCAGAGGGTGTAGGTGAAGTCTGCTTTCAGGAAAAAGGAAGCAGATTTTTTTTGCATACGATGAGCCAAGTGCAGATTTATGCTTGCACGAGAAACTGAATTTGGCGAATGTACATCATCGAGCTGTCAAGCGACAGAAGATCAGGACATCAGGAGGAAGAGTTGGATTATGAAGAGGAATTCAAAACAGTTTCTTGCACTTTTCATGGCAGTTGCAATGTCGGTTACACCGGTTTCTTATGCTTACGCTGAGGACAGTGCAGTGGCAGGAGTAGAAAATACAGAATCAGGTCAGCAGACCGTAGAAGTAACAGACGGAAAAATCGGTGCGGCAGACGCTGCAGGTCAGCCGGCTGAAGAAGTGACTGGACAGGAAGAAGAAACGACTGCCGGACAGGGAACGGACGAGAAGCAGAAGAGTCAGGAAGAGCCGAAAGAAGAAGAAAATGCGGCAACAGGGAATGGAACTGAGACAGAGAAAAAAGAAGCGGGCGAAGACGGAAAGAGCGAAGAGAAGGCTGCAGAGGAGCAGAAGGTTAAGTCGGAAGAAACGGCGGAAAATGCCGGGGAAGTGAAGACGCAGGAAGCGAAAAATGTTACCAGTGATTTTGCAATGTTTAAGGTTGGATCGTCTTCTGTTGTAAAAGAAAATGATCACCTGAAAGTTTCGATAGAAACAGAGAATACAACTTACAATAAAATTTATATTGGAAGTAAAGCTGATACAGTTGAACGGAAAGAAGAAAAGGCGATAGTTGGAACAGGAACAGGCAACGGGTATTTATTTTCATTTGAACTTCCACTGTCGGCAGATGGAACGGATGTTGCCTTTGTACCGCATAGCCAAAAGAAAGGTTGGGTGAGTAAGAAAGAAGACGGAGATTACACGCTTCATATTTCATCGTCAGCAGAAAATAAAAAAGACGACACAGAAAATTCTGAACAGGGGGGCAATTTAGGAGAGAGCAAACCGGAAACCGGAAGTGGCGAAAACCAGAAACCGGGAAATGAGGACAAGAACGTACTGGATACTGGAAAGTATGTAGTAGATGTTGATGCAGCTTCAGCTAGTGGAATGTTTCGTGTAGTAAATTGCGTGCTGACATCTGTTGGTGGCAAGATGCAGGCAGATATTACACTTAGTGGAACAGGATATGATTATTTATACGTGGGAACCGCTAAGGATGCTGAAAAAGCTTCAAAAGATCAGTTAATTGCGCCTAAAGAAATTGTAGAAGGAAAATGTGTATTTACAGTGCCGGTGGAGAGCATGAATACTGGGATTCAGATTGCAGCACATGGGAAAAAAAGTGGTAAATGGTTTGATCGTACATTAACATTCAAGACAGAAGGAATGACCAAATATGTTCAGGTAAGTGACGGCTCTTATAAAGCAAACGTAACTTCAAGTTCATCCATGTTTAAAGTTACGGATTGCATCTTAACATCAAAAAATGGGGAGATGACTGCAAAAATTACACTCAGTGGTACAGGATATGATTATCTGTATGTAGGAACAAGTGCAGAAGCAGCACTTGCAGATAAGTCCAAGTGGATTCCTTATGTTGTGGACAAAAATGGTATGTATACCTATACGATTCCGGTTTCTTTATTAGACACAGGAATTTCAGTGGCAGCATTTTCTCATGAAAAGCAAATATGGTATGACCGTACCTTGACATTCGCCTCAGCAGGCATGAAGAATCTGAATAATAGCAATTCCACAAATGGAACTACTGGAAATAATGGCAACACCAACCAGGGAAATAACACCAGCCAGAACACCAACTTTGGAACCGGCACCACTTCCGGAGGCACAGGCACAAACCAGACCCCGGACAAAGAATCCAAATACGAGGCAGATTTAAATGGTGGAACTGCCCGTGTAAACAGTGCAACAACACTTGCAGACGGTGTCTATACACCGGATAAATTTTCCTGGTCAGGTGGAACCGGAAAGGTCAGTATCAGTTGTACCAAGATTACCGTGACAGGCGGTCAGGCATATGCTACCATTGTATTTAGCAGTAGTTCTTATGGCTATGTAAAAGCGAATGGAAATACCTATTATCCGACAGCAACCGGAAGTACGTCTACATTTGTCATTCCGGTAGAACTGAACAAGAACAATACGATCATCGGTATGACAACCAAGATGTCAACAGCGCATGAAATCAGCTATTCGATTTTCATTTACCTAAGTGCTGCAGCAAAAGCAGACGGAACTACAGTAAGTGGGGAGACCAATTTAAGTGCAGATACACTGGATGAGAAAGCGCCGGAAATCATGGGACTTTCTTATCAGTCTGAGACAAAGGTAGAGCATGCTAAGTACTTCAAGATCTATCATTATGATCAGGGAATCACTCTTTTAGAAATCGATCAGAGAAAAGATGAGGATACAAAAGAGACCAAGACAAAGGATACAAAAGAAGATACAGATTCCGGACTGACACCGGCACAGGAAGAACAGCTTGCGCTTTACAAAGCAAAGATCGTCCGTTATCTGATCGTCCCGGAAGACGCAGAAATTCCGGCAGGTCTGGATAAAGAAATGATCGTGATCCAGAAGCCAAAGAAGTCTGCATATGTAGGTTCGGAGGAAGTACTGGAAATCCTGGATAAGCTGAATGCAACAGACCAGATTACATCAGTAGGGGTAAAACAGAAGAACTGTAAGGTAGAAGGCATTGCAAAAGCAATGAAAGCTAAGAAGATCATTTATGCAGGAACCTATAAGAAACCGGAAAATAAAAAACTGATGAAGAGTAAGTGTGATCTTGCAATCCTTTCCAATAAAATTCTTCCGGATGAAAAGAATGAGAAGAAAATGTCGGTAGAAGATCAGCAGAAGAGATACGAAGAGCTGGCAGAAAAATTTGTTCTTCTGGATGTTCCGATGATCGTTGACCGGTCAGCAGATGAGGAAAAGGATGATGCAAAAGCAGAGTGGAGCAAGGTTTACGAGGCAATTTTCGCGCAGACAGACAGTACAGATTCTTCTGCAAAAAACTAGGTAGATTCTTTTTTGGATACAGAGGTAGAAAATGAAAAAGAGAACGATGCGTCTGGGGTGCATTCTTTTGAGTACAGTGCTGCTTGGGACGGCAGCACTGACCGGATGCGGGCAGACGAAAAAGAATACAACAGATACAAAAAAAACAGAAAGCAGCAGTACGAAAGAAAGTGCCAAAGAAAAAAAAGGTCCGGAGATTGACGGACTCACTTATGAATCCGCGATGGATCTGGAATATGCCGAAGGTTTTCAGGTATATTACTACAAAGACGGCTATAAGATGATCGATATCAAAGACGATGCAAAATTTCTGGTCGTCCCGGAAAATCAGGATGTGCCGGATGGAGCCGAGGAGGATTACGTGATCCTTCAGCAGCCGCTGGATCATATTTATCTTGCGGCGACATCTGCAATGGCACTTTTTAATGCGATCGATTCTCTGGATAATATCACAATGACAGGTACCCAGGCTTCCGGATGGTATATTGAAAATGCAGTCAAAGCGATGGATGACGGGAAAATGAAATTTGCAGGGAAATACAGTGAACCGGATTATGAGATGCTGGTAGACGAAGACTGTGATCTTGCCATCGAATCGACCATGATCCTTCACACACCGAAGGTACAGGAGATGATCGAATCTCTGGATATTCCGGTGATGATCGACCGGTCCAGCTATGAATCGCATCCTCTAGGAAGAACTGAATGGATCAAACTTTATGCAGCAATGCTGAATAAAGAAGATGCAGCGGATGCATTTTTTGAAAAGCAGGTGGAAAATGTCGATGCGCTCAAAGATTTTAAGAATACCGAGAAGACAGTTGCATTTTTCTATGTAAGCAGTGACGGAACAGTGGTAGTAAGAAGAAGTGATGATTATATTCCGAAAATGATCGAACTTTCCGGTGGAAGATATGTATTCGATGATCTGACTGGCGATGACAGTAATACTTCAGCAGTAAAACTTACAATGGAAGAATTTTACGCACAGGCGGCGGATGCAGATTATCTGATTTATAATTCAAGTATCGATAATCCAATCAACAGTGTAAAAGATCTGGAAGAAAAAGATACACTTTTTTCTGATTTCAAAGCAGTCAAAGAAGGAAATGTATGGTGTACCGGTAAATATCTGTATCAGGCAACCGATATCGTTGGGGAACTGATCACGGATATGAATCTGATGCTGACAGGCGGCGATGAAAGCAAGATGACATTTTTATACCATGTAAAATAGAAAACGGAGAAGAAAATGGGACAGGCAGGAATGAAAAATAACTGGAAAAGGAATACAAGATATGTGGGAGTCTTTGCGGTGCTGGCAGCAGTTTTTTGCATGATCGTAGTGCTGAACATCAATACCGGAAATGTACAGATCTCGGTTCCTGAGATTTTACGGATCCTGTTTCTGAAAAAAGGAACACAGGTGCAGATGAATATTATCTGGAAAATCCGTCTTCCGCGTGTCCTGATGGCGGGGATTCTGGGAGGGGCACTTGCCCTTTCCGGATTTTTATTGCAGACATTTTTTTCCAACCCGATCGCAGGACCGTATGTACTGGGGATTTCTTCGGGTGCAAAGATGATGGTCGCTCTGGCGATGATCATCTTTTTAAAATATTACACTTTGGTATCATCTTATATACTGATCATTGCAGCATTTATCGGATCTATGCTTTCAATTGGATTTATCCTGCTTCTTGCAAGAAAAATCCGGAATATGGCAACTCTTCTGGTTGGCGGAATCATGATCGGTTATATCTGCTCGGCAGTAACTGATTTTGTAGTGACTTTTGCGGAGGATTCAGATATCGTGAATCTGCATGGCTGGTCACAGGGAAGCTTTTCCGGTATGAGCTGGAGCAATGTAAAGGTAGCAGCGCTTATGGTAGGAATCACACTGATCCTTACCTTTTTCCTGTCAAAGCCGATTGGAGCATATCAGCTGGGAGAAATGTATGCGCAGAGTATGGGGGTCAATATCCGTGTGTTCCGGGTGCTTCTGATTCTGCTTTCCAGTGTATTTTCCGCATGTGTGACCGCATTTGCAGGGCCGATTTCATTCGTTGGAATCGCAGTTCCGTACTTGATCAAGCATCTTCTCGGGACGGCAAAACCGCTGGTTGTGATACCGGCAACATTCCTTGGCGGGGCGGTGTTCTGTATGGGATGTGATCTGATCGCGCGTATGGCATTTGCACCACTGGAGCTGAATATCAGTACTGTGACTTCAATCTTTGGTGCACCGATCGTAATTTTCATGATGATAAAAGGAAGAAAAGGGAAATAAATATGAGTGAGAGCTATTTTCAGATGAAAGATCTTTCTGTCGGATATCATGGAAATGTACTGATCCATGATATCTGTACAGAGATTAAAAAAGGTGAGATATTGACACTGATCGGACCAAACGGTTCCGGGAAATCTACGATTTTAAAAAGTATTACCAAGCAGCTTACGCTCATTGGAGGTAAGGTGACGATCGGTGAAAAGAATCTGAAAGACTTATCTTACAAAGAGCTTGCAACGAAGATGGCAGTGGTGCTGACACAGCGGGCAAAGCCGGAGCTGATGACCTGCTATGAGGTCGTAGCAGCAGGGCGGTATCCTTATACAGGACGGCTCGGGATATTAACGCGAGAAGATGAGAAAAAGACACAGGAAGCACTGGAAATTGTCCATGCAACAGAATACGCAGAAAAAAGTTTTGAGGCGATCAGTGACGGGCAGAGACAGCGGATCCTTCTGGCAAGAGCGATCTGCCAGGAACCGGAGGTACTGATCCTGGATGAACCCACTTCTTTTCTGGATATCCGTTATAAGCTGGAGTTGCTTACTATTTTGAAAAATATGGCGAAAGAAAAGCAGATCACGGTCATTATGTCACTTCATGAGATCGATCTGGCACAGAAGATCTCGGACAAGATCCTTTGCGTTAAAGGAGATACGATTTTCGGTTATGGAGAGCCGGAGGCGATTTTTAAAGAAGATTTTATCCAGAAACTTTATGAGATCGACAACGGGCATTTTGATCCTGTGTTCGGAAGTGTGGAGCTTGCAAAGGCGGAGGGAGAGGCAGAAGTATTTGTGATCTCTTCCGGAGGTAGTGGAATCCCTGTTTACCGGAACCTTCAGAAAGCAAAGATTCCATTTTCGGCAGGAATCCTGTATACTAATGATATTGACTATCATCTGGCAGAACATCTGGCGGTCAGCGTAATCGAAGAAGAGCCATTTGAACCGGTAAGCGATCGTGCATTTGAACGGGCAAAGCAGATGATCAGGCAGTGTAAAAAGGTGATAAATGCAGGAATTGTGATTGGGACAACCAACCAGAAGATAAAAGAACTGCTTGTATTTGCAGAAGAAATGGGAAAGCTGGAATCATATGAAAAATAGACTTTTGCACATTTACTGTGGAGATGGAAAAGGAAAGACGACGGCGGCAACGGGGCTTGCAGTTCGCGCAGCTGGAAGTGGTATGCGGGTTCTGTTTGCCCGTTTTTTAAAAAATGAATTTTCGGGAGAATTGAAGATCCTGGATCGGATCCCGGAAATCGAGGTACTTCATCTGGAAAAAAGCTATGGATTTTTTAAGACACTTTCCGAAAAGGAACAGGAAGAAGTCCGAGAGATGTATGGCAGGCTGTGGAATACGATCCGGGGGAAAATCAGTACAGGGGATTATGATATGCTTGTGATTGATGAATTTATGGCGGCATACCGGTATGGACTGATTCCGAATAAAGAGGCGGTGCAGTTCTTAAAAGACAGACCGGACAATCTGGAAGTGGTTCTGACCGGACGGGATCCGTCAGATGAGCTTCTGGAGCTGGCAGATTATATTTCGGAAGTAAAGATGGTACGGCATCCTTTTGAAAAAGGAATCCGGGCAAGGAAAGGCATCGAATACTAAGGAGACGAAATGGAAATGGACAAGATGCAGGTCGTGTGGAAAAATCAAAAAGAACTGCGGTGTGGATATACAACAGGAAGCTGTGCTGCGGCAGCAGCAAAGGCGGCAGCGGCAATGCTCTTTTCCGGGGAGGAAATCCGCCAGGTATCTCTTATGACGCCGAAAGGGATCGAACTGTATCTGGAAGTAGAAAAGATCCAAAGAGAAAATGAATCTGTCAGCTGTGCCATTCAGAAGGACAGCGGAGATGACCCGGATGTGACGAACGGGATCTTCGTTTACGCCAAGGTCACGAAAAAAAGGGAAAAAGGAATGACCTTAGATGGTGGGATCGGAGTAGGGCGGTTCACCCGGAAGGTGCTGGAGCAGGAAGCCGGGGAAGCGGCGATCAATAAGGTTCCGCGGCAGATGATCCGGGAAGCGGTGCAAAGCCAGATTGAGAAATATGACTGGGATGGTGGCGCGGACGTTCTGATCTATGTTCCGCAGGGCGTGGAGATCGCGAAGAAAACGTTTAATCCAAGACTTGGGATCGAAGGTGGGATTTCGGTACTCGGAACCTCAGGAATCGTAGAACCGATGAGTGAACAGGCACTGACGCAGACTATTTTCCTAGAAATGAAGATGCTTCGTGATGAAGGTCACCGGTATTGTTATCTGACACCGGGAAATTATGGAAATGATTTTTTAAGGCAGACACTTGGGTACGACCAGGAGCTTGCGGTGAAATGCAGCAATTATATCGGGGATGCGATTGATGACGGCGTGCGGCTGAAGATGGACGGACTGCTGCTTGTAGGACATATCGGAAAGCTGGTCAAGATCGCTGCAGGTGTAATGAATACCCATTCCAGACAGGCAGATGCAAGAATGGAAGTGCTTGCCGTCCATGCGGCAATGGCAGGGGCAGACCGTGAGACAGTCTGTGCTATGATGAAGTGTTTTACGACGAAGGAAGCATTGGACATTCTGGAAGAAAGAGGACTTTTGGAAGAGACGATGCGGACCGTGATGGAGAAGATCGAGTATCATTTGGCGAAGCGTGCCGGCGAGAAGATGAAGGTCGGGGCGCTGATGTTTTCGGATGAACTCGGGGTTCTTGGGAAGACATCTCTTGTGGACAAACTGAGGGAAAAGATCGGATAGGTAGAAAGGTATGACAAAAAATGGCAGGAAGATTTGACCTTGCGGGTGTAGGTCCGGGAGATCCGGAACTGATGACGATAAAGACAATTCGTGCGATTAAGGCGTGTCAGGTATTGGTACTTCCAATTGGCAGTCCGGAGTTAAAGAAACCGGAATTGGAAGAGGGGGAAGAAGAGACATTTGCAAAAGAATGTCTGGCATATCGGATTGCGTGTGAGGCAGAGCCGGAGACGAAAAAGAAGCTGCGGCTGTATCTTCCCATGCCAATGATCAAGGAAAAAAAACTACTGAAAGAGATACACGATGCAGGTGCAAGAAAGGCGTCAGAGCTTCTGGAGAAAGGAAAGAATCTGGTTTTTCTGACGATTGGAGATCCGACCGTGTATTCGACAGGAATTTATATTTATAAAAGACTGAAAAAGATGGGATATCAGGGGGAGATCTTTTCCGGGATTCCGTCTTTTTGTGCTGCGGCAGCAAGGCTGGATATCTCGCTTGTGGAGAACCGGCAGGAGCTGCATGTTCTTCCGGTGTCCTATGGAATTGAAGAAAAGTTGAAGCTTCTGGGGACGAAGGTTCTTATGAAGACCGGGAAAAAGATGGCGCAGGTCAAATCTGTTCTGAAAGAGGAAGGACAGCAGGCGAAAATGGTCATGAACTGCGGAATGGATGGAGAAAAAATTTACAAATGCACAGAAGAAATACCGGAAGATGCGGGATATTTTTCGATTGTAATAGCAAAGGAGAAAGAAAAATGATTCATTTTGTTGGAGCAGGAAGCGGTGCTGTGGATCTGATCACAGTACGGGGACAGAAGCTTTTGAAGGAAGCAGATATAGTGGTGTATGCCGGTTCACTGGTAAATCCGGAGCTTCTTAAGAATTGTCAGAAGTACTGTCAGATCTACAACAGTGCGAAGATGACGCTGGAAGAAGTGATGGAAGTGATGATTTCCGGAGAGAAGCAGGAGAAAAAAGTTGTCCGGCTGCATACGGGTGATCCGTGTCTGTATGGTGCGATCAAAGAGCAGATGGATCTGCTGGAAAAGGAGAATATTTCTTATAAAGTGTGCCCGGGAGTCAGCTCCTTTTGCGGAGCGGCATCTGCACTGAATGCAGAATATACTCTTCCTGGGATTTCACAGTCTGTGGTGATCACACGGATGGCAGGAAGAACACCGGTTCCGGAAAAAGAATCCATTGAAAGTTTCGCTGCGCACCAGGCAACGATGGTAATCTTTTTAAGTACCGGGATGCTAGAAGAACTGTCGAAGCGTCTGATCGAAGGCGGTTATCAGCCGGAGACTCCGGCAGCGATCGTCTACAAGGCAACCTGGGAGGATGAAAAGGTGTGCAGATGTAAGGTGAAAGATCTTGCGGTGACAGCAAAGGAGAATGGAATTACAAAGACAGCACTGATCGTGGTTGGTGAGGTGCTTGGCGGAGAGTATGAACGGTCACTTTTATATCATCCGGAGTTTACAACAGAGTTCAGGCAGGGCAAAGGAAAAGAAGGTGCAGGAAATGTGTAAAATTGGAAAAGTCTATGTAATCGGTCTTGGACCGGGTGCTGAGAAAGAAATGACATACCAGGCGTCCACGGCACTGGAAAAAAGTGAGGTTATTATCGGGTATACCGTATATACGGGACTGATACGGGAAAGGTTTCCGGATAAAAAGTACCTTTCCACACCAATGCGGCAGGAAGTGATCCGCTGTGAGATGGCAATGGATGAGGCGATGAAAGGAAGTACGGTAGCTATGGTATGCAGTGGGGATGCCGGAATTTACGGAATGGCAGGTCTGCTCTATGAGATGGGACAGGGCTACCCGGAGGTGGAGCTGGAGGTCGTGCCAGGGATCACGGCGGCAAATGGCGGTGCGGCAGTTCTTGGTGCACCTCTGATGCATGATTTTGCAGTGATCAGTCTGAGTGATCTACTGACACCGTGGGAGAAGATTGAAAAGAGGATCCGCGGAGCTGCGATGGCGGATTTTGTGATCTGTCTGTATAATCCGTCCAGCCGGAAACGGGCAGATTACCTGAAAAAGGCATGCGAGTATATCCTGGAGTACCAGAACCCGGATACAGTCTGCGGTTATGTGCGGAACATCGGACGTGAAGGCGAAGATGCACATATTCTGACACTTTCTGAGCTGAAGGATACGGAGGTCGATATGTTTACAACCGTCTATATCGGTAACAGCCAGACGAGAAATGTGGATGGGAAAATGGTGACACCGAGAGGCTATCGATTGGAGGAATAACTGTGGAAAACCGAAAATGCCAGGTAAATCTTGCCGGGATCGGGATGGGAAGCAAAGGAACGCTTACGGAAGAGGTCAGAAAGATCATTGAGGAAAGTGATGTGCTGATCGGAGCTACGCGGATGCTGGAAGGATTCCGGGGAAAAAAGAAATGCTGCTATGCAGAGTATCTACCGGAAAAAATCAGAGCAATCCTGGATGAGCAGGAGGAAAAGACCAGATGTACGGTGCTGTTTTCCGGGGATACCGGATTTTACAGCGGGGCAAAAAAGCTGGCGGATATTCTGAAAAAAGACGGATATGAAGTACAGATTTTTCCGGGGATTTCATCTGTAATCTATCTTGCGGCAAAGCTTGGAAAAAGCTGGGAGGATGCGAAAATTCTCAGCATGCATGGAAGAAGTCAGAATTTTATCCATGTAGTTGCAAACCATGAAAAGACATTTCTGATCCTTGGGAAAAGTGCGGGAAAAGAGATCTGCGAAAAACTGAAATATTACCATCTGGAACAAGTAACCGTTTCGGTTGGAAATCATTTGTCTTATCCGGATGAAGAGATTGTGATCAAAAAAGGAAACAAGCTTCAGGCAGAAGATTTTGGTGATCTTACCACTATTCTGATCGAGAATCCAAAGCCGGAAAAGAGAACAGGAATTCATCTTGCAGATGAGGAGCTGATCCGTGGAAGTGTTCCGATGACGAAGGAGGAAGTGCGGACAGTCAGCATTGCAAAATTGAAGCTTACAAAGAATGCAGTAATATATGATGTGGGGGCCGGAACCGGTTCAGTGTCTATAGAGGCTGCTCTTCAGGGAGAGAATCTCCGCGTTTATGCAATAGAGAAGAATCCGGAGGGTGCAGAACTGATCAGGAAGAATATGCAGAAATTCCGGGCAGACCAGATTCAGGTTATAGAAGGAGTTGCACCGGAAGCACTGGAAGCACTGGAAATGCCGACCCATGCTTTTATCGGAGGCAGTACAGGACAGTTAAAAGAAATTATTCAGTGTATAAAGAAAAAAAATCCGGACGTCCGTATCGTGATCAATGCAATTTCGCTGGAAACCGTGAAGGAAGCGATGGAGGCGATGGAGGAAGGACTGCTTGCAGATCCGGAAATCATACAACTGAATGTGGCAAAGTCAAAGAAACTTGGAAGATATCACATGATGACCGGGTTAAATCCGATTTATATTATTTCAGACGGAGGAGATACAGAATGAAAATTCCCGGAATTGTAATCGCGGCATCTGCCAGTGGGAGTGGAAAGACAGCGGTGACAATGGCAATGATGAAAGCATTTAAAAATGCCGGAAAGAAGGTACGCGCCTGCAAATGCGGACCGGATTATATTGATCCTATGTTTCACCGGGAGGTGCTGGGAATTGATTCCGAGAACCTGGATCTGTATTTTTGTGACCGGGAGCGCTTGAAAGAGCGGTTTATGCATCACGCGGAAGGCGCGGAGCTTGTGGTGACAGAAGGTGTGATGGGGTACTATGACGGGATCAGTCTGGATTCGGATCAGGCAAGTACTTATGATGTTGCGAGAACCCTGGGACTTCCGGTAATCCTGGTTGTTCCGGCAAGAGGTATGGCATCGACAATCCTGGCAGTATTGAAGGGAATGATTGAATACCGGAATGACAGTAATATCCGGGGAATCATTCTGAACCGGATTTCCCCGATGCTGTATCCGAAGATGAAGAAGATGATCGAAGAGGGATTGCAGACAATGGGATTCCAGGTTCAGGTGGTTGGTTATGTGCCGGAGGAGGATGCTTTTCATCTGGAGAGTCGGCATCTGGGACTGATGCTTCCGGAGGAAATAGGGAACCTGGGAAAACAGATTGACCGGGCAGCAGAGATTCTGACAGAGACACTTGATATGGAATCGGTGCTGAAAATTGCCTGGGAAGCAAAAGAAATGGAGTATCATCCGGTGAAGGCAAAACAGGAAGCAGCCGGACGAAAAGTGCGTATCGGCGTAGCGCGTGACTTGGCCTTTTGTTTCTATTACAAGGATAATATGGAGCTTTTAAAAGAGCTTGGATGTGAGATCATTCCGTTTAGTCCTTTGGAGGATACAAGGCTTCCGGAACATTTAGATGGACTTTTATTTGGTGGTGGATATCCGGAACTTTGTGCGAAACATCTGGCAGAAAACAGAGCTATGCGAAAAGATGTAAGAAAGCAGATTGAAAATGGAATTCCATGTATTGCGGAATGTGGAGGATTTCTATATTTGGCAGAAGAGCTGGAAGGGAAAGATGGAAAGCACTATCCGATGGTGGGGGTACTTCCGGGAAAAGGGATCAAAAAAGGGCGACTTACCAGATTCGGATACATTGAGCTGACTGCGGAAATGAACGGAGTGTATATGAAAAAGGGAGAGAAGATTCGGGCGCATGAGTTCCATTATTGGGATTCTACGGAAAACGGAGAGGATACACTTGCCGTAAAGCCGGATGGTGTGAGAAAATGGCAGGCTGTTCATATGAAGGGGAATCTGTTTGCGGGATTTCCACATTTATACTTTTATTCCAACCCCAAAGTGGCCAAACGCTTTGTAGAAGCGTGTAGAACCTACAGAAGCAAGTAAAAAGCTGACAAAGACAAATCGAAAAGACAGGAGATTAGACTTACAGATGGAAGAGACCAGATGGAAAGAGAAAATAAAACCACTTGATGAAAATGCAATGGAAGAGGCGCGGGCTCACTGGATGACGGTAGGGAAGCCGCTGTTTAGTCTGGGAAGTCTGGAGGATGCGGTGATCCAGATTGCCGGGATTAAGGGGACTTCAGATTTTGAACTGCGAAAGCGCGGGCTGATCATTATGTGCGCGGACAACGGTGTGGTAGAAGAAGGCGTGACACAGACCGGTCAGGAAGTAACGGCAATCGTGGCGGATAATTTTACAAGAGGAGAGACAAGCGTCTGCATCATGGCAGAAGAGGCAAAGGTAGATCTTTTCCCGGTGGATGTAGGAATGGCAACAGATGTGCCGTCTGTGACAAAGAAAGAATACAAAGTGATGTATGGCACACACAATTTTGCAAAAGAAGCGGCGATGACAAGAGAAGAAGCAGTTGAGGCGATAGAAGTTGGGATTCAGATGGTAAAGAAGTGTGCCGAAGCGGGATACGAAATTCTTGCGACAGGTGAAATGGGGATTGGAAATACAACGACCAGCAGTGCGGTTGCTTCTGTATTGCTCAGAGAGGATCCGAAGGTCATGACAGGAAAGGGGGCAGGTCTGACGAAAAAAGGTCTGCAAAAGAAGGTACAGGTCATCCGGGAAGCGGTTGAGCGGATGCAGCCGGATAAAACAGATGCGATCGATGTACTTTCTAAGGTTGGAGGACTTGACATAGCAGGACTTGCAGGTGTATATCTCGGTGGGGCAATCTACCGGATTCCGGTGCTGATAGATGGCTTTATTTCTGCAGTGGCTGCACTTGTGGCAGTACGGCTGGTTCCGGAATGTGCAGGATATATTTTACCATCCCATTTGTCTGATGAACCTGCGTCGAGAAAGATTTTAGATGCTTTAGAAAAAAAACCATTTCTTACATGTGGCATGTGTCTGGGTGAAGGAACAGGAGCAGTGGCAGCGATGCCGCTTCTTGAGATGGGACTTCAGGTGTACCGTAAAATGGGAACTTTTGATGATATTCACGTAGAGCAGTATGAAGTACTGGATGGGAAGGACGAAAGATGAAATTTTTAGAACCGATGATCGTTGCGTTTTCTATGTATTCAAAAATACCGATGCCGCGCATTGAGTGGAACAAGGAAAATATGAAATATATGATGTGTTTCTTTCCGCTGATCGGTGTTGTGACCGGAGTACTCATTTATCTGGCAGGAATGTTTCTTGATGGAAATATTTTTCCGAAAGTAAACAGTGGAAGACTGATGTTTGCTGCGGTTATGACATTGATACCGGTTTTTGTAAGTGGAGGGATCCATCTGGATGGATTTATGGATACGATGGATGCACTTGGATCCTGGGGAGATAAAGAAAAGAAACTGGAAATCCTGAAAGATTCGCATAACGGTGCTTTTGCGGTCATCGGAATCTGCTGTTATTTTACCGTAAGCCTTGGCGTATGGAGTGAAATCCGGACGGAGATGCTTCCGGTAGTAGCAGCAGGATATGTAATTTCAAGAGCGCTCAGTGGGATTGCTGTAGTGACATTTCCGGCAGCAAGAGGAAGCGGTCTTGTAAAGACTTTCCAGGATGGAGCACAGAAAAAGGCAGTAAGGATTACAATGGTCGTATACCTGATCCTGGCGGCAGTATATTTGTATTTCTGTTCGCCGGTTGGTATGGTGGTATTTCTTATAATTGCAGGAGTAGTATTTGGATATTATTACCGGATGAGCAAGAAACAGTTTGGAGGCGTTACCGGGGATCTGGCGGGATACTTTCTGCAGATTTGTGAGCTGGCATTATTAGTTGGGGGATTGATTGTGCAGGGAATCAAATGAAAAGCAGGGAAAGAAAGAGGAGATGTATAGAAGATGGAAATCGGGCTGATTCGGCATTTTGCGACGGAAGGGAATTTGGAGAAGCGGTATATTGGGGTGACAGATGAAGAAATAAAAGCAGAGTGCGTTCTGGAGCATACTCTGAAAAAAGAAGAAAATGGACGTGAGGAGTGGAAGCCGGAGCTTGTGATTGTCAGTCCGCTCAGGAGGTGCAGGCAGACGGCAGAGATTCTTTTTCCGGGAGCAGAGCAGGTTGTCTGTGAGCAGATGCGGGAATGTGATTTTGGTCTTTTTGAGGGGAAGAATTATCAGGAGCTGACTGGGAATCCAAAGTATCAGAGCTGGATTGATTCTGGAGGTACAAAGGCATTTCCGGGAGGAGAAGATCCGATGGAGTTCCGGAAACGGTGTGTCTGCGGATTTGAACAGATGATGGAAAAGATGATAAAGGGAAAAAGAAAGAAGATTGCCTTTGTGGTTCATGGGGGGACGATCATGTCGGTGATGGAAGCATTTGATCCGGAAAAGAAAGAATTTTATCACTGGCAGGTGAAAAACGGAAAAGGTTTTCATTTTCAAATTGAGGAAGAAAAATGGCAGCAGGGAAAGAGACAGTTTGAGGAGATTGAGGAAATATGAGTTCTTTGATGGCATGTATAGCAGGAATGGCGCTGGATGCGATTTTCGGAGATCCGGTATGGCTTTACCACCCGGTACGGATCATTGGAAACTGGATTTCGATACTGGAAAAGTGGCTGCGCGGATTTTGTAAAAATGATGAGAAAAAAGAAAAAATCGCAGGATGTGTTTTATGGTTTGGTGTGGTGATCGCATCGGTCGGAATTCCGTGGGGACTTTTGTATCTTGCCGGAAAGGTCAGCTTCTGGCTTCAATTTGCACTGGAAACTTTCTGGTGTTATCAGCTTCTTGCCGGAAAATGCCTGAAAGATGAAAGCAGGAAGGTTTATGTACGGCTCGTAAACCACAATCTGGAGGGGGCAAGACATGCGGTATCGATGATCGTGGGGAGAGATACCGGAAAACTTTCTGAGGCCGGAGTGACAAAGGCAGCGGTAGAAACGGTAGCCGAAAATACATCGGACGGAGTGATCGCACCGCTCATTTTTATGCTGATCGGTGGGGCACCACTTGGATTTTTTTATAAGGCTGTTAATACAATGGATTCTATGGTAGGATATAAGAATGAAAAGTATTTACATTTTGGTCGGTTTGCGGCTAAAATGGATGATGTATGGAATTATATTCCGTCCAGGATATCAGCACTTCTGATGATCGCAAGTGCATGGATCTTCCGGATGGATTATAAAAGGGCGTGGGCAGTCTGGAAAAGAGACAGGCGAAAGCATGCCAGCCCGAATTCCGCGCAGACAGAAGCGGTATGTGCAGGTGCACTTCAGGTGCAGCTTGCGGGAGATGCCTATTATTTTGGAAAATTATATCCGAAAGAGACAATCGGAGATGATGTGCGTCCTATCGAGCCGGAAGATATTTTAAGAGCCGGTAATCTGATGGACGGAACAGCACTTCTGACACTTCTTGTCTTTGGATTACTGAAATATTGTATGATACTGATGTAAGGGGAATAAAAGGTTATGGAATATGTACATGGTGGAGATATTTATACACACAAAGGAATGACAGATTTTTCTGTGAATCTGAATCCGTTCGGACCTGGAAGAGCTGTAGTGGAAGCGGCAAGAAAGTCAATAGACCAGATTGGAAATTATCCGGATGCCAGCTGCAGGAAACTGAAAAGTGCTCTGGCGAAAAGACTGGAAGTTCCGGCTGAGCATATTATCTGTGGAAATGGGGCGGCAGATCTGATTTTTACGGCAGTGCTTGCGGACTGCCCAAGGAAAGCGCTGATACCGGTTCCTGCATTTGCGGAATATGAACAGGCACTGCGTGCGACCGGGTGCGAGATCTGTTATTATAAGAAAAGAGAAGCGACTGGTTTTCAACTGGAAGAAGATTTTCTGGATCTTCTGAATGAAGATATTGATATGGTGTTTTTGTGTTCACCGGATAATCCGACCGGAAAGCTGATCGACCGGAGTATGCTTTGGAAGATTCTTGCAAGATGCGAGACTTACGGAATCCGGATGGTGTTGGATGAATGTTTTATTGATTTCGCGGAAAATGCAGCTACGGCATCCATTCTTGCAGATACTAAGAGATGGAGAACGTTATTTATCCTCCGTTCACTGACTAAGATGCACGCGATTCCGGGAATCCGTATCGGGTATGCCGTTACTTCGGATATGGAATTTCTGGAGAAGATGGAACAGTCCAGACAGCCATGGAGCGTATCGATACCGGCACAGGCGGCAGGCATGGCATCTTTAAAAGAGCGGATGCGTGTGAAACGGACCTGTGATTTTACGAACCGTGAAAGAATCTGGATGGAAAATGAATTAGACAAGCTTGGAATTACCCATTATCCGTCAGATGCCAATTTCATTCTGATGCGAAGCGGTATAAATTTATATGAGAAACTGAAAAAACAGAAGATCCTGGTTCGGGATTGTAGCAATTACAAAGGTCTCGGAGAAGGATATTATCGTGTTTGTATGCGGCAGAGAGGAGACAACCAGAAACTGATCGATGCGCTGGGAGAAATTCTCTATGCAGGTCAGGGAGAATTTTAATATGGCAAAGTCGATTATGATTCAGGGAACCATGTCAAATGTCGGAAAGAGCCTTCTTGCGGGAGGGCTCTGTCGTGTTTTAAAGGAAGATGGAATCAAGGTTGCACCATTTAAGTCACAGAACATGGCACTCAATTCTTTTATCACGGCAGATGGCCTGGAAATGGGACGCGCACAGGTCATGCAGGCAGAAGCCGCCATGATCCCGCCGGAAGTTTATATGAACCCGATTCTTTTAAAACCGACCTCCGATGTAGGAAGTCAGGTAATTGTAAACGGAGAAGTTGCGGGAGTCATGCCGGCGATGGAATATTTCCGTAAAAAGAAAGAATATATTCCGGCTATTTTAGAAGCTTATCATAAACTGGAAGAAAAGTATGATGTGATCGTCATTGAAGGCGCGGGAAGTCCGGCAGAAATAAACCTTAAGCAGAATGATATTGTCAACATGGGACTTGCTGAGCTGGTGGATGCACCGGTTCTTCTTGCCGGAGACATTGACCGTGGTGGTGTGTTTGCGCAGATCGTCGGGACGGTTATGCTGTTGGAAGAAAGAGAGCGGGCAAGGATCAAAGGTACGGTGATCAATAAGTTCCGTGGGGATGTGAAAATTCTGGAGCCAGGTATCAGGATGCTGGAGGAGTGGACAAAGATACCGGTATGTGGCGTGATGCCATATATTTATGCGGATATTGATGATGAGGATAGTCTGTCAGAAAGGTTTGAGCGGAAAGAAAAGGCGGCACTTCTGGATATTGCAGTGATCCGTCTGCCGCGTATTTCCAATTTTACAGATTTTGCGGTACTGGAATGCAGGGAAGAAGTTTCGCTTCGGTATGTGTCAAAGGCAGGAGATTTCGGGAATCCAGATCTGGTAATTCTGCCGGGAAGTAAAAATACGATGGAAGACCTGTTGTGGCTTCGTCAGAGCGGACTGGAAGGGAAAGTGCTGCGCCATGCCTCATCAGGGAAACCGGTATTTGGTATCTGTGGCGGTTACCAGATGCTTGGAGAAGAGATCCGTGATCCGGAAGGGGTAGAACGTGGTGGAACCATAAAAGCAATGGGACTGCTTCCTGCAGTTACTGTATTTGAAAATACCAAGAGAAGAACCCGTGTTACCGGAAGGTTCGGAGAAGTTACCGGAATCTTAAAAGCAATGTCCGGTGCAAAGCTGGATGGATATGAGATCCATATGGGGGAAACTATTTTTTCTGATAAAGATGCTGCAGATCATAAGATGATGGTACAGATCTGTGATCAGGTGACAGGTGAGAGCCGGTGGGATGGAGCGCAGAAGAAGAATGTGTACGGCTGCTATGTACATGGGATTTTTGATGACCGGGAAGTAGCGGATGCACTGATCGGGGCACTTCTGGAAGAAAAAGGATACGGCGAGGAAGCCATGCACTCCATGGACTACCATGCTTACAAAGAGAAGCAGTATCAGATTCTTGCAAATGCAGTTCGTGAGAATATGGATATGAAGAAAATATATGAGATTATCGAGAAGGGAAATGCAGCAGAATGTTTCATCTGATCACAGGTGGCAGTGGAAGCGGTAAATCCGAATATGCAGAGCAGAAGCTTATGGAATATGCCAGCCATTCAAAAAGAAACAAAAAACGCTACTATATAGCAACTATGATGCCTTTCGGGAAGGAAACGGAAGAGAAAATTGCACGTCACAGAAGACTTCGTGCAGGCAAAGGGTTTGAAACGATCGAATGCTATACGGATCTTAAAAAAGCTGCGGAAGTCCTGCAGACAAAAGAGACAGGAAGTGTTCTTCTGGAATGTATGTCCAATCTTGTGGCAAATGAAATGTACGATCCGTCAGGAGCAGGTGAAAATGCAGAAGAGTCCATTCTGGCAGGAATCCATAAGCTGCAAAAGGCCAGTGATGATCTGGTAGTTGTTACAAATGAAGTGTTTTCAGACAGCATGACAGACAATCCGGAGATGGAAAAATATCTGAAGCTTCTCGGAAACATAAATCTTCGGATGGGAGAGATGGCAGATCTGGTGACAGAAGTTGTGTACGGAATTCCGGTTGAAAGGAAAGATATAAAAAATGAAAATGATAATCGGCGGTGCATACCAGGGGAAGCTTGCGTATGCAAAAAAGCAGAACCCATACATTCATTGGACAGATGGGGAACTATGTGAAGGAGATAATATTTTTGCGGCAGAAGGAGTCTTTCATTTTGAAAAATATATCCAGAGCATGATAAAAAAAGAAAATTGGTCGGAAAAAGAAGCAATTGATTTCGCATCGAAACTAACAAAAAAGTGTCCGGATATTGTAATTGTGACACAGGAGATCGGCTATGGCCTGGTTCCGATAGACGCATTTGAGCGCAGATACAGGGAACTGACCGGAAGGATCTGTACCGTACTTGCGGCAAATTCAGATCAGGTAGACCGGGTAGTATGCGGGATCGGTGTGACGATCAAAGGAGGAGATACCAAGTGAAGATAGAACTGGAAAATGTAAAACCTGCAGAAATAGAAAAACGCAGTTTTGAGATCATAACAGAAGAACTGGGAGATACGCATCTGATCCCAGGAACAGAACCGATCGTCAAACGCTGTATCCATACAAGCGCAGATTTTGATTATGCCAAGAACTTGATGTTTTCAGAAGGTGCAGTAGAAAAAGCGCTGGATGCCATCCGGAATGGTGCAGTCATTGTAACCGATACCCAGATGGGAAAAGCAGGTATCAACAAACGGAAGCTTGCAGAATACGGAGGCGAAGTTCTTTGCTTCATGTCCGATGAAGATGTAGCAGAAACTGCCAAAAAGAACGGAACCACGCGTGCCGTGGCAAGCATGGAAAAAGCAGCCGCCCTTGATAAAAAAATCATCTTTGCCATCGGAAATGCCCCGACAGCCCTTGTAAGACTCTATGAACTGATCCAGGATGGCAAATTAACCCCGGAACTTGTCATCGGAGTTCCTGTAGGATTCGTAAATGTCGTCCAGTCTAAAGAGTTAATCCTTTCACTGAAAGACACGCCATATATCGTAGCAAGAGGCAGAAAAGGTGGCAGCAATATCGCTGCATGCATCTGCAATGCACTATTATATATGTTGTAAATATATAATAAACTACCCTTGTCCAATGAGGTTTTTGTATTCTAACTGTATTTGCGATAATTAAAAAATTAACTATATTGTCAGAAAATAGACGCAATTCCGTATTGAATTCCGACCTGAACTCTGCTATTATAATCGTATGCTAGTTGAAGGATAGCAGGAAGGAGAAACTGATTATGGGATTTTTAACAGGAAAGACTGCAATTATCACAGGCGGCGGAAGAGCCGTATTAAGTGATGGAAGCTGTGGATCTATTGGATATGGAATCGCAACAGCTTACGCAAAAGAAGGAGCGAATCTGGTAATTACCGGACGTAATGTAAAGAAACTCGAAGATGCCAAAGAAGAACTGGAGAGACTCTATGGTATCAAAGTATTACCTGTACAGGCTGATGTCAGCGCGGGGGCTGATAATGAAGCAACAGTACAGAACGTAGTAAAGCAGGCAATCGACACATTCGGAAGAATTGATGTCCTGATCAATAATGCACAGGCATCCGCATCCGGTGTTACGATCGCAGATCATACAACAGACCAGTTCAATCTGGCAATGTATTCCGGCGTATATGCGGTATTCTATTATATGCAGGCATGCTATCCGTACCTGAAAGAGACAAAGGGATCTGTTATCAATTTTGCTTCAGGCGCCGGACTTTTCGGAAATTACGGGCAGTGCGCATATGCAGCGGCAAAAGAAGGGATTCGTGGACTTTCCAGAGTCGCTGCAACAGAGTGGGGACCAGACGGAATCAATGTCAATATCGTATGCCCGCTCGCATGGACAGCACAGCTTGAGAATTTTCAGAAAGCTTATCCGGAAGCATTTAAGGCAAATGTAAAGATGCCGCCGGCTGGACATTACGGAGATGTAGAAAAAGAAATCGGTCGTGTTTGCGTTCAGCTTGCTTCACCGGATTTTAAATTTATGACAGGCGAAACAATAACATTGGAAGGTGGACTTGGACAGCGTCCGTAAAACATATCGTAAAAATATAATTTAAATGATTATAGAAAAACTATTTTCATAAGGTAAATCTGATTACATAGATTGTTCTTTTGGAACATCGAAGTCAGATTAAATAAATGTTATGAAAATAGTTTTTTCTTTGTTAAAAATGTAACGAAAATGTAATAAGATTATTCCAAAATGTAGCCTAAATGTAGTTAAAATATGACATTAAGAAACAATATAAAAATATTACAAAATTACGGAAAAAACAGCTTGAAAATAAAACTTTTAGTGCTATTATGTACATAGCAAATATCACAATGACATCACATGATATTACTTGATTAAAATATGGGGAAGGTTATCTGATATTTTACGATTGACATAACGGGATAACTAAGGTTATGGAAAATGAAGGGAGCACAGAAAGATGAAAGAGAAGAACACAAGAATGAAAAAGATGACACAGAAAATAATGATTTTTCTGGTAGTAATGATTTGCGTAGGAATGATAAGCGCAGTAACGACGACAGCAGTAACAAATGACAAAACACCAACTACAACAAATCAGGCGGAAAACAAAAGTAACGTAACGAAAACAACTGTAAACAAAAACAATACAGATTTAAACAATAAAGAAACTGTAAACAAAAATAACACAGATTCAAATAATAAAACAATAAAAGCAAAAAGTAAGAAACAGAAAACCCCTGTTGCAAAATTTAAAACTAAAAAGGGCAAGACTTATTGCAAGATATCAGGCAAAAAAATAAAGAACCAGTTAGTTACAGTAAAGAATAAAACATACCTTTTTGATAAAAAAGGAGTAATGGTTACAGGTTGGGCTAAGTACAAAAAGGACTATTATTATTTCGGACGTACTAATGGAAAGATGGCTAAGAAATGTACTGTTGACGGCATTAAACTTGACAAAGCCGGAAAGGCTAAGCAGACTGACCTTAGCGTTGCCAAAATCAAAACAATGATGAGAGCAAGAAAGCAGTTAAATGAATTATGCAAATATACAGATACAAAGCAGCAGAAACTAAGAAAATGTTTTGACTGGATTGCAAAACGTCCATATAAGAGATATAGATTCCTTAAAAAGATTTATAAGCAGAAAGGTTGGGAATCTACATTTGCAGATGATATATTTATCCATGGAGACGGCTGTTGTGTTTCAGAATCAGCAGCACTTGCATTTTTACTTCATGAAGCAGGATACAAGGATGTTTATGTGGCACATGATTCAGAACATGCATGGGTTGAATTAAACGGAAAAGTATATGACGCTTTATTTGCAAGAGCAAAGGATTATAACAAGTACTATAATTTATCGTATAAGAATTACAATTGTCATCCGGTAGACAAGAGAAAAATCTAATAAAAACATAGATAAGACGTTAAGAAATACAGACAACGTTTACGAGGAGCAGATTATGGTTTTTAGTTCGGCAATATTCCTTTTTGTGTTTTTGCCTATTGTCTGCGCATTATATTTTATAGTGCCGGGAATAAAGGGGAAGAATACATTATTGATTATCGCAAGCCTAATATTTTATGCATTTGGAGAACCAATATATGTATTATTAATGATTGGTTCAATAATAGCTAATTACATATTTGGTTTGATGGAGGGAAGATTTAGTAAGGCTAATAATATAGCAGGAAAAAAGATTGTCTTAATAATAGCAGTTATTTGTAATATAGGTGTGCTGTGTGTGTTTAAATACACGGCATTTATCTTGGAAAATATTAATTATGCAGGAAGACTTAATATAAAGATTCCGGGAATTGCCCTGCCAATAGGAATTTCATTTTTTACATTTCAGGCATTGTCATATGTAATTGATGTGTACAGAAATCCTGAAATGGTTCAGAAGAATCTATTTAACCTGATGCTTTATGTATCATTCTTTCCGCAACTTATTGCCGGACCTATTATCAGATACAATGAAATAGCAAAACAGATTAACAACAGAACAAGCAGTATTGAAAAAACAACTGAAGGAATTAGCAGATTTATAAGAGGCCTTACAAAGAAGCTTATTATTGCAAATGCCACAGGATATATGGCGGATTCAATATTTGCATTAAAGATTACCGATTATAATTTTCTTGTGGCATGGGTTGGAGCAATAGCTTATACACTTCAGATTTATTATGATTTTAGTGGATATTCTGATATGGCAATAGGAATGGCAAAAATATTTGGCTTTGAGTTTAATGAAAACTTTAACCACCCATACAGCGCAAAAGGAATAAAGGATTTTTGGCGAAGATGGCATATTTCCCTATCACTTTGGTTTAGAGAATATGTTTACATACCTTTAGGTGGAAATCGAAAAGGAAAGTTTAGATGTGAATTCAATAAGATGATAGTATTTCTTCTGACAGGAATATGGCACGGAGCCAACTGGACGTTTGTAATATGGGGATTAATCCACGGAGTTGCCAATGTAATAGAAGACACATTGGGCAGTATAATTAAAATAAAAAATAACATTATAAAAAATATTATTACATGGATAGTTGTGGTTTGCGGATTTGTAATGTTCAGGGCAGATTCAGTAGGACTTGGTCTTACGATGTTAAAAACAATGTTTACCGGCTTTAATATGGAAGTAAAGTCAATCAGCTTTGTGGCAGGACTTCTTAGTCCATATTATATATTTGTTATAATAATGGCAATTGTTTTTGCATATCCGTTAAGACAGAAGTTGGAAAATGCCATTTCTAAAAAGATTGGTAGCAACATAAATGAAACAATAATTCACATAGCAGATATAGGATTACTACTTGTATGTATTATAAGCCTTGCAACAGCAACCTATAATCCGTTTATTTATTTTAGATTTTAGGTGGTGATGGGAATGCAAAAGAAAATATTCATAATTTTATTTTTTATAATAATTTGTCTTCCGTCAGTAGCCATGTTTTTTTACAAGACGGATTTAAATGTGGAAAAACGTCAGGTTCAGGGTTTCCCGGAATTAAAGAAAGATGGGCATATAAATGGAGATTAT
>ERZ772900.954-NODE-954-length-28554-cov-4.152497_pt1 | contig 28554 bp, 19 predicted proteins | sample MGYA00512124_ERZ772900 | MGnify/ENA primary metagenome ERZ772900 (study PRJEB29015, sample SAMEA2737716) | human gut metagenome | biome: human gut; feature: human-associated habitat; material: faeces | place: China | collected 2012 ... | reverse complement strand
TAACATTCTAAATTATAAAATATCAGCAATATGAAAACGCGCAACGGCAAGATCACGGACAAATCCCCTCTCCGGCGGTTGGCTCACCAAAAGGCGGTGAGTACATCTTTTCCAATAATACTTGTACAGATAATCATAAATCTGAGTAGTACGCGTAAAATTCAACCGTGTAAGGTCTGTCCGGACAGGCAACTTGATTCCCTCATTCAACAAAAGCTGATGGAGTGGCTGCGTTACAGGCAACAAATTTTCGATTCCGGCAACAGTAGAAGCAAGATTGGCATAGTGAATGTTTTTAGAAGGATCATAAAGCACTACACCGTCCAGTTCTGCCGCATATTTCCTCACCAGTTCGAAACGTTTTGCACGAGGCAGCTCATCCATACATAGCCCAAACTTTTCAGGCCACTTGTACTTACCCTCTCCCGCCGGTTGAAACAAGAACAAACGAGGATGAGTTTTATTGACAAGCCCCTGCAGTACAGTAAACATCAGTTTTTCATCATCAGAAATTCCCTCTTGTATATCAAGGGCATCAAGTGTATCTGCCGGCATGGCAAAATGTGGAATAACCTGTCCGTAAGACCAGGTTATTCCATTATCATTGCTCACATGCTTACTTACCGGAATATATTTGTTTACTCCCTGGGCAGAAAGCGAAACAGCAGCAAAAACCGGAATACAAACTTTTAGCGTGACTTTGAGAAACCGTGATAATCCATTCATAGTCAAAGCTATTAATCTGTTTACAACAAACAATTATTTCACTAACAGTCAATTACCGGTAAACCTCTACCTCGTAAATGCGTACATCTTTCGACGAAGCAGCCTGTGTTCCTCTGGTCACAACCATACGGAGATAGCGATATGCCTTGTCCGAAGTGATTGTACGCAATACTACATTGCTGCGGTTACCGTCGAAGAAATCCACTGTTTGCCAGTCTTCGTCAACAGAGTTTCTTCCCATAAGGAAACACTGGCTCGTAATGAAAGATCCATTTTCCTTACCGGCATTCACAACTTTCCACCCTGTCAGTTTCTCAGCCTTGCCCAAATCAAATTCCAGGAAACTAGGTAGTCCGGCAATGTCACACCATTTAGTCGACAAGTCGCCATCTACAGCAGCCTGCGGACGTTCCTTTTCATTTACATAAGCCGACCATCTTGTCAGTTTTGCATTTTTCAGCAGATTTTCACCCGAAATCATTTTGTTGCCAGATACAAGTTCCGACAGTTCCTCATGGTTGTTTGTACGGAATAATTTTGTCGATGGTTTTACCGGCGAACGGTCTTCAGCAACGGCCGTAGCGGCAAAAATCACTACATTCTCATTCTGGGGCAAAACAACAGAGCGGACACCCTTAGGTATATCCATACCGAATTTGAACATATAAGTAAACTCGTAAGGACAATCTCCATCCGACGCATGACGATGAGTTCCGACATAAGCAATCTGGGCCGGTTTCAAATAGCCGGTAGTATGTCCCTCATGTCCCCATTGACCGACAAATCCTGTATAAGAAGGAACGACAAACTCCGAAGTCTGCTTTCCGCAGGCAATCTGTAAACGCTGGTCCTCAACAGAAGCGGCAGCTGCAAGGAAATACAAACGATTATAGCCTTCAGGAATCTCAATTGTATCATTCTTGCACGACAAGCCGTTGTAAGCTTCCTGTTCACCAAGACGGAAAGTTACCTGATCTACCGTTATCGAATCGGGAAGCAATTCAGCCGCATAGCTATAACCGGACTCGAAATCGGCCTCACTACGGAATTCGTTATAAGTAGCACACTTCTTGTCGTATGGAAGATTAAGTGCCAGACATTTCGGCTGATGTACCTCCATACCCGATTCAGCCAAACGGATCTTATATGTTTTCAAAGAGAAAGGCTTAACTGTAACCTCCAGCGTATTATCGCTGAAACCGGCTTTAGCAATTTCCTTCTCTGTTCCGTCGGTTTCAACAGCCTCCACAAGTTTACCGGCAAACGTCAATCTGGCCGATTGAGTTCCCTTACCGGCTACATCATATACACGTACCACATATTCATCAGTATCGACAGCTTTCTTCAATGCCTTGATTATCACGTTCGGATTGTCCGACGATACCATTGAGAAAGTACGTCCCATTTCACCTTTATGCTTATCTGTCTGGAAGGCTTTCAATGTCTGGTTCAGCACCTCTGCCTTCGATACCACTTCAGCCTTGTCAAGCTCACCCTGGTGCGGAAGCAGGCTGTAAGTAAATGTGTGATAACCAAAGTCCTGTCTGTCCTGATAAGTATATCCCTTGTCAGTCTTGGGCGTATGGAGCAAAGTAAGACGGAGCGTATTGTCCGAAGGTTTATCCCATCCGTATTTTCCGTTATTCATAATAGAAACTCCATAGTCCCCCTTGCGGTCGGTCAAATCGGCCCAGTAATGTCCGTAAACCTCATATGCTGTCACTGTATTATTTCCACGCTGCACACTACCCAAAGACAAGTCATAAGTAGCATTCGGATTAGACACAGCAAGCGGGAATTCCGCTTTCAGCAACGCATTTGTAGAGCGCCAGTCTATTTCATTGTAAAAATCGATACGCGGTGCGCGGGTTCCTTCGTACAGGCGGACATACTGACGGAACACTGACTCGCCATGTTTTTTCTCAATACAGATAGATTTACGCAAGTCACCGTCTTCCACCAAGGTCAGTTTCACTCCATGGGTGATAGAAACAGGTTCACGGTCTAATGTTTTTTTCAACACCTCCCATGCAGGCCATTCAAAAGATTCGTTTTCTGTAAACAATGCCAGACGGATAGCTTTTCCCGATGCCACCAGTTCTTTTCCGTTACGCTTATCCAGCAACGAAACAATATCTCCGTTCGCGTCAAAAGACAGTTTATAACATGAGTTCTCCAAGGTATTCGCATGCTGTTGTTTTACGGTCTGCATACCGGCTCCCGAAGTACGTACATCATAAACCGCATATCCAGTAGCCGGCACAGAAGCCTCAACCAATATATGTGCTTTACCGTCCTGATAACCCAGATACTGTGAAGCCACCTTCTTACCTTCGGCATTATATACGGCAATACCTTTGGGAGCTTTTGCAAATTCAACTTCTATCTCGGCAAGATCGTTTACCGCAAATCCCAGCGCGTTATACAGCACTACCGGAGTACCTTTTACATTCGTATCCAGCAAACGGCTCACCCCATTGACAGAAGAAGTCAGCACATCCGAAAATTGCTTTAGCGAAATAAGCTCATCATTCCATGAAAATTCATACGCCCGCGGTATGCTCGTACCTGTCAGGTCATCATGAAACTGATGGAAAAGAAAGCGCTTCCACGAAGTTTCAAGTTCCGACTTCGGATAATTTCCCTGGTTCAGCCACTCTGCCGCCACAGCCGCACGTTCGGCCGCGTCACCCAGCAGTTCATTCTGACGGTTATACCATTTCATGGCAGCCTGCGAAGTATAGCAGCCCGTGCCGTGTACATCCATCAGCAATTCACCGTCGAATACCGGAAGCTGCTCATGCTTTCCTGCATAATCTTTATAAAGCTGATCGCTGGTAGCACTGACCACCTCGATGTCGCCAGAGCCTTTTACTCCCTTTTCGACAGCACGTACGGAAATGATTGTAGGTGCACCTCCCATATCACCGGTTCCATAATAACGGTAAACGGTACTCAGCGGACTTTCCTTTACCAGTTGCTTCAATTCTTCACTGTCCGACAAATCCTCATCCTTAAAACGGTGACCATAGTCATAACCATGCGCAAACATGATCTGATTGCCATCAATACCCTTCCACAGTCCGATGGTAAACGGATATTTTTTGTCGCCATAAAAAGGATGATTGCGCCAGCCTAGCTTTTGTGAAGAAAAGCCTATCAGCCCACAGTGATGAGCCAGCGACGGCAGTGTCCACCCAAAGCCAAAGCAGTCGGGCAAAAAGATATCCGTACTCTCTGTTCCGAACTCAGTCCGATAATAATTCTGCCCGTACAAAATATTACGGAGCACCGATTCGGCAGAAGGAACCAGAACATCATTGGCATCCCAGCTGCTTCCGGTGACATGCCAGCGTCCTTCCTTTACCCGCTGCTTCAACTCCTCATAACGTGTCGGGAAATATTCTTTCATCCAGGAATATTTCACAGCACCTTCAAAATTAAAAACATAGTCGGGGTACTTACGGAGAAGAAACAGATTTTGGTTCAGCGTATTCCATACATACTCTTGAATGGTTGTCTGGATATCCCAGTTCCATTGTGTATCCAGGTGTGCGTCTGATACGACATACGCTTTCGGAGAATTCTGAGCGTTTTGAGCTTGCATCGCCTCCGATGCCAGAAAGCACAGGGAGGCAAATAATACAACAGGTTGTTTCATAGTTATTTATTTACGTCTGATTTAAAATTGATATGTACAAAATAACAAAAAAAGACAGTACGCAACCCAATAAGGGCTAATCAAAAAATGCGAAATTCAGGTCAGAAGACAAAAATGTCCCTATTATATACTCTTATATAAAAAGATAAAAGCCCTGATATTTCTTTAATATACAGAGCTTTTATTCAAAAAGACAAATTAACGGATTCAAGTCCGGCCTTCAACAGGCATTCCGATTATACTATTTCGAGCGCGCTCCGCCCTCCCGAGCCGACCTTGACAACCCGGATCTGGGTACGGATCCGTTCACGCATCTCTGCCGTATGGCTGATGACTCCGACTTTCTTCCCCTGCATCGACTGCAAGCTCGACAGGGCATCTATTACCATATTCAGGCTGTTGCTGTCGAGCGTACCGAAACCTTCGTCCACGAACAAGTTGCACATCGGAATGTTACGCGACGAAAGCGACGAGAGTCCCAGAGCCAGTGCCAGACTGATCAGGAAAGTTTCCCCACCCGAAAGCGAACTGATGTTACGAACCTCATCCGCCCGATCGTGATCGATGACACGGATTCCCAACGAATCCCTCACCTGTTCCAGACTATACCGGTGATTCAACATCCGAAGCTGTTCGTTGGCCTGACGTATCAGGAAGCGCAGCGTAAAGCATTGCGCCGTTTCGCGGAACTTGTCGCCGTTGGCATTTCCCAAAATATCATTCAGTTCTTTCCAGTCCTGATACGCCTTCCGCCTGCGTTCAAGTTCTTCGCCTGCCGACAGCATCTGTTCCACACTCCGGCGATGCGCCATCAGCATACCGCCCACCTGCAAACGCTCCTTGTCGAGTTCATCCAATGCACATTGTACCTTTTGCATCTCCTCCTGTAGCACAGCCGTCGGATTGGTATCTTCACCCGACTGTTCCAGCGGCATAACCTGCAAGTCACGATGAGCTTCCATCGCTTTCCGGCGTGCTTCCATCTGTCCCTGACACCATTTTACCTCCTCATCCGCCAGCCGCACCTGTTCACGCTTTCCGTTCCAGTCTGCCGAAGGAGAGAAGCACATATCCAGCCGTTCTTTCGAAAGAACACCCACATGCTCTGCCGACTCATTGTAACGCATGATGAAATCTTCCACTCCACGTTGCGCAGCCATGCAGTCAGCCTGCTTCTTCCGATACTGTTCTTCGGCAGCCTTCACGAACCCCGACAGCCGGCTGTACGATTCGGCCATCTCATTGTGAGCCTTATCAGCAAGCTGCACCTGTTTCTCCGCTTCCTCCAGTTGCAGTTTCAGCGTACGTTCCGCTTCATCCGGATCAGCACCGCCCAGCACCTGCATATAAGCCTTCAGCTTTGCCTCATAAACCTGTACAGCCCCGGCAGTCTCTTCCTTGTTTTCCTTTACGGCTGCCAGACACTCGGCCAACTGTTTCTCCAACGCCCCGGAAGCGACTTTCCGCTCGTTCAGCAAACCCACCGATTCCTGCTGCACACGAGTTGCCTCCCGATACTTGTCGTACATATCCGACAAACGGTCTGCCAGCTTCCCGAAATCCTGTTCGAAAGCCTGCTCCCAGTTGGGTAACGAAATTTCCTGCCGCAATGCCTCACGCAAATCACTGTTCGCACGTTCAAGTTGCTGCAATTCCGCACGCTTCTGCTCACTCTGTCCCTGCCGTTGTTTCAATTCCACGGTCCGGCGATGCAGTTCTTCACGCTGACGTGCACACACTACCTGATTCTCATCGTACGTACGGCGCATGGCAGTCAGCTCATTCTGTGCCTGCTGATAAGCATTCTGTTCGGCACGCACCTGCTTACCCTGTACCACAATCCGTTCCGATTCCGCCGTCAGCAAAGCCGACAAGGCAGGAGCATCTGCCCGTACAACATCAGCAGGCAGAGCGGGATAAGCAACAACCAGTGTAGTCCATTCGCCGACAGCCTCAGCCAGTTCCGCATTCAGCCGTCCGGTTCCCTCACGCAATGCCGACAACTTACCGTTCAGGTCCGAACAAAGCAGGCGCAATCCGCCGGGAGAAGCATCCAGCCGTTCCTCAATTTCCGTCTGTCGCTTGCGGCGACGAGCAATCTCCTCCTTGACAGGCTGCAACACTTCCGCTATTCCTTCGGCATACGGATGCTCCCGTGCACCACATACCGGACAAGGTTCTCCCGGTTTCAGCGCGGCACGCATATGCTCGGCACTCCGGCTGCTTGCCAGTTGCCACGCCTCCTCCAATCCGGGCAACAGACGGTTTATCTCTTCACGTTCCGTTGTCAGTACCTTCATCTCACGCATCGCGGCATCCAGTTCTTTAGTTATTTGTTCAGACGCAAGCCGATTTTCCGACAGACTCTTCCGGCGTTCCATTACCGCCGCCTGCAACTTTTTCAGTCGTTCCAAATCGGTATAACATTTCGTCACGTCCGCCATCCGCTGCTGCAATGCCTCTACATCCACACCAGCCAGTGCCTGTGTTTTCTGCCGGATACTCTCCCGACACAGAACCAGTTCCTCATCCGATTTCTGCAAACGATTCTCTTCTTCCCGGCATACCAGCTGCTGATTTTCCAGCTCGATACCGTTTTTCTTCCAGTCTTCAGACTCTTTTTGCCAACGCTTTACAGCCTTATAAAGCGACTCCAGCCTGTCGGAAACCGCATTCTTGTTTTCCAGCATATCACGGTGTGGTATCAGTTCCGCCAACATCCGTTCCGCTTCCGCCTGCCGCTTCTGCAACTCCGCTACCTGAAGCTCATTTTCCGCCTGCTCCTTTCTCAGCAATTCTTCCTTCTTCGCCAGCAAACTTTCCTCCTCTTTCAGGCGAGTCACGGTAGCCTGCTGTGCGTCCAGCTCCACCTTCTGCTTACGGGCTGCCGTCACCAGCGGAAGCATCTGCTCTTGTTTCTCACGGAGTACATTGTAATTTTCTTTTACATCCAGTAAAAGTTTCCGCTTCTCAGCCTCTTCCTTTTCCAGCGCACTACACTGCAATTGTTTCCGACCGACTTCCTCTGTCAGCTCTTTCAGTTCACGTTGCAGATTCATGTAAATCTGATATACATCGCGTATAGGAGCCACCTCATCGAGCATCCGCAACTCGTCCCGTACCGGCTGCAAGTTCTGTGCCTTTTCCGAAGCCTGTTTCCATTTTGCTTCCTCACCAGCAAAAGCCACCTCAAGCGCACACAAGTCTGCATACCATTTCTGCTGATCCTTCAACTTCTGGAGTTCAGCCTGCAAGGTACGGAAACTGGCGTCCAACTCCCCCTTACGCGTTTCCACTTCCGCCAGCTTTTCGTCGGACAGCTGATGTACGGCAAAAGCCTTTACCTGATTGAACACCTCATTATAGGCAGCTTCCGCCTCCTTATAAAACTCATAAATCTTACGGGCAACAGCCGTATAAAGTTCCGTTCCGGTCAGCTTTTCCAGCAAGACAGCCTTATCCTTGTCGTCCGCCTTGACAAAATTGGCAAACGAATTCTGCGCCAGCATCACCGTACGGGTAAACTGTCCGTAATCCAGACCGATAATGCGGTCGAGCCCCTCATTATTGATATTCTTATGTCCGCGCTTCTGACGTCCCCCTCCGGTTATTTCCACTTCCTTCTCGCTGGTTCTTCCCGCTTCGTCCACTGCTATCCGGTACAGCCTGCGCTCCGGACGCGTATAATTGATGCGGGCTATGGAACACGACCAGCGGGCACGATAGCGGAAACCGTCGCGCGCCAGAAACACCACTTCGGCAAAACACTCCTTCGTACCCTTGCGAAGAATGTTACGCGGGTCGTCAGGATCGAGCACCTGATCGTTGTTCGGACGCTCGGTATGATAATAATCGAAATTATCTGCCCCATAAAAACGAGGAGCAAGCCCGTACAATGCCAGACAGACAGCATCCAGAATGGTCGACTTTCCGCTTCCCGTTTCACCTACGATGGAAAACAAATCGGCACTCCGTAAAGGTTCACTCTCAAAATCAATCACCTGTTCTCCCTCGAGCGAAGCCAGGTTATACATGATTACTTTCAACAACTTCATTCATTGCCTCCTTCCCTGCGAGCCGCTTCCACAGCCCGTCTGGCAAGTTCCACCAGCTCATCGCGCATTTCGCAGCGGAACTTGTTCTGATAACTCTTTCTGATCACCTCTATCGGGTCGAGCGTCAGCAAATCGTCGACCGATTCCAACACCACTTCCCCGTCGCCAGCCGACTGCTGCACCCGATAAGCGATTACCGTCCGGCACAAGCGCACATTTTTCGACTGAAGGACATCCTCTACCTGCTTGTTGATGCCAGCCACGGGAGCGTCGAGCAAGACATTCACCTCCAGATACGGAACAGGCTCTTCTTCGCTCATTTTATCTTTATCGGGCAAGGCACGCAGCAAGTCGAGCACCTCGGTCAGCGGAAGCGGTTTTGGCGGAACAGAAACCAGCGGATGCTGCAAAGGATAGTCGAGGAACTCGGACACACCATTCAGGCGACCGTCCTCTATCTCATAATAAACAGCTCCGTGACGATAGCCCTTCTCTGCAAACGACATCGGCAGGGCACTACCCGGATACAGCCAGTTTTCACGGCCGTTAACTTTCTGATTACGATGCAAATGTCCCAACAAGGCTAACGTAACACTTTCATCTATTTCATCCAGACTGACCATTTCCGAACCACCTATCACGATACGCTCCGAAGAATTTTCGGCAATCTCACTCCCCGTAGCATATAAATGCGCCATCAGAATCAGCGCTTCCCTGCTCCGGTCGCGCCGGAGATTCGCCGCCTCAACCGCCCGACGCAGGAACTCTCCTACACCCTCCCCGTAACTCATACCACGGGTAAAGTCTCCATCGCGCAAGTAAGGCACGGCAAGCACCCAGGCACGTTCTTCCGGATGCGCTGCCGAACAGACAGGCAACAGCAAATCGTCCGGCAAGAAGTTACCTTCCTCCTGCCCGCGTATCAGCCCGCGCACATAGACCCGATGCCTTTCCAGCATCAGACGAGGCGCCTCAAGCCGTGCAGCCGAGTCGTGGTTTCCGGCAATTATTATCGTCTGCAACTGCGGGAAACGCTGCGTCAGCGTATCGAGAAAACTGTAATACAACTCCTGAGAGGCAGCCGAAGGATTACTCGAATCGAATATGTCGCCCGACACCAGCAAGGCATCAGGATTTTTCTGTCCGACAGCACCGAGCAGCCACCGAAGAAAATCGGCATGCTCTTCCTGACGGTCGAAGCCGTGGAAGGTATTCCCCAAGTGCCAGTCGCTTGTAGCCAATATCTTTATCATGGTAAGTTATCTGTTAATTCAGGATGATTCACCCCATAACCGAAAAGTGCGAAGTCGCCCAGACACGGATCGCCGGGAAACACCTCCGCCAATGCCTCTGTGATACACCGGGCAGCCGACAACGAAAAAGAAGGTTTATCGGTCAGTCCCAGCAGAAAAGCTACCCGGCACACATGCGTATCGAGCGGGATAATCAGGTCGGCAGGACTCATCCGCCGCCAGATACCGAAGTCGACAGCCGAATCACGACGGATCATCCAGCGCAGAAACATGTTGAGCTTCTTCTGCGGACTTCTGCCGGACACCCCCAAAAACGCACAAAGCTTCTGCATCGGATTTCCCGGAAAAGTCAGCAAAGCATCCTCCAGCGTACGATTCTCCGTATACACCGCATACAACTTCTCGAAATAAATACGGAATGCCGCATACGAAACCATCCGGTAAAAGCTCCGTTGGTTCCCACGACTGAAATCATTCTCCCAGCGTCTGGAAAGCACATACTGCAAGGGAGCACGTCCCATCAGTCCATCCAGTTCGTCTACCTTGCGGAGAATCATCCGGCGATTTCCGAAACTCAGGACGGCAGTCAGCAGTCCCATTATTTCAATATCTTCCTGCCGGACATAACGGTGCGGGAATTGTACGGGATCATTCGCGATGAAATCCGCCTGATGATAGGCTTCCGCCCACTCACGCAACTGCCGGCAAAGTTTTTCTGTCATAATCAAAACACATATAAAAACAACGATGAGATTCACTACAGAAACCAGATTATCCTGTAATGAATCTCATCGTCCTATTCAAAATATCTACAGACAGTATGCCGTACATCAGTTGAAGTAATACAGGAAAGTAGCGATACCTTCGAGTGCTTTCTTCTTCTGTCCTTCTATTTCGATAGCGAATTTAATTTCAGCCTTAGCCGTTCCGCGCAAATTAACCAACGAATGCAGGTCGGCAACCATACGGATTTTCTGTCCCGACAATACAGCCTGACCGAACTTCATTTTGTCCATTCCGTAGTTTACCATCATCTTCAGGTTGTTTACTTCGATAATCTGATTCCAGAAATACGGAAGCAGCGACAAAGTCAGATAGCCGTGTACGATTGTGCTCTTGAAGGGGCTTTCCACTTTCGCACGTTCTACATCGACATGAATCCACTGATGATCCAGTGTAGCGTCGGCAAACTGGTTGATGCGCTCCTGTGTAACTTCCAGCCAGTCGGAAACTCCGATCTGCTGACCGATCATTTTTTCAAATTCCTCGTAAGAATTAATAATAGCTTTGCTCATATAGTACGATTTTTATGACGAATTAATGAACAAAGGTAAGTAAAATATCGGATACTTAATAAAGTAAGGAGAAAGAATTTATCCCAGCAAACCGAATTTCTTCAAATCTTCGTCGACAGTGGTAATGCCTCCTATCCCGAAGGTATCGACCAGTACTTTTGCCACATTCGGCGAAAGGAATGCAGGCAGTGTAGGGCCCAGATGAATGTTCTTCACGCCCAGACTCAGCAAGGCAAGCAGTACAATCACCGCCTTCTGTTCGTACCACGCGATATTATAGGTAATCGGCAGTTCGTTGATGTCGTTCAACTGGAAGACTTCTTTCAGCTTCAGAGCGATAACGGCAAGCGAATAACTGTCGTTGCACTGACCGGCATCGAGCACACGCGGAATACCGTTTATATCGCCCAAAGGCAACTTGTTGTATTTGTATTTTGCACATCCGGCAGTCAGGATAACCGTATCCTGCGGCAATGCCTTGGCAAAATCAGTATAATAATCGCGGCTCTTCATACGGCCGTCGCATCCAGCCATCACCACAAAACGCCGGATAGCTCCACTCTTCACAGCTTCCACTACCTTATCGGCAAGCTGAAGAACCTGATTGTGCGCGAATCCACCGATAATCTCCCCGGTTTCCAGTTCTACAGGCGGCTGGCACTGCTTGGCAAGCGCAATTACTTCCGAATAATCCTTATGTCCGTCGGCACCCGTTTCAATGTGCTTGCAACCCGGATATCCGGTCGAGTTTCCGGTAAACATACGCTCCTTATATGTTGCATTCGAGAGCGGCGGCACAATACAGTTGGTTGTAAACACAATCGGACCGTTGAACGCCGTAAACTCCTCACGCTGCTTCCACCACGCGTTTCCGTAGTTGCCAACAAAATGCTTGTACTTCTTGAAAGCAGGATAATAGTGTGCCGGAAGCATTTCGCTGTGCGTATATACATCCACTCCCGTTCCCTCAGTCTGTTTCAGCAAGTCTTCGATGTCATACAAGTCGTGTCCGCTGATCAGAATACCCGGATTCTTACCCACCCCGATATTCACCTTTGTAATCTCCGGATTGCCGTAACGGGTCGTATTTGCCTCGTCGAGCAGTGCCATCACCTTGACACCCATCTCTCCCGCCTGCATCACCTGCGCCACCCATTCGTCGGCTGTCAGTCCACCGACAGCAATCTTCGCCAGTGCCGCCTGCATGAACGCATGAATTTCCCCGTTGCTATACCCCAGACGCATGGCATGTTCGTGATAAGCCGCCATACCTTTCAGACCGTAAACAAGCAGTTCTTTCAGCGAACGCAAGTCCTCGTTTGCCTCACGCAATACACCGACCGCAGTCGCTTTCTCCTCGAACGAGTCCTTTTCCCCCTTCCACTCCAGCTCGTCTACTCCGGGAAGTGCAATACCCCGCGCAGCAGCCTCAGCCTTCAGGTCATCACGCAGACCGATTCCTTTCTCTACCCGGCGTAAAATACTTTCATCGTCGAAATTGGCATTCGTAATGGTAGAAAACAAAGCATCCGTCACAAACGAATCGACTTCCGCCGACACCTTTACCGACTGCTCACGCAAAGCACTGGCAGCTACCGATACGCCTCTTACCGTAAAGAGCAGCAAATCCATATAACGTGCCGTACTGCTATTCTTTCCACACACACCTTTCAGCACACAGCCGGTTCCCTTGGCTGCCTCCTGACACTGATAGCAAAACATATTTCCTTCCATATTCAGATAGTCATTAGTGATTTTTTATTAAGTTTGTGCAAAGATGCCGCTTTCTGCCGGCAATAACTGTAACCTATGTTACAGCCATTCTGAATAATCGTTAAATGAAGACTAAATGAACGCCATACAACTTTTACAGCTTCCCTTATTTCAGGGCATATCCGAAGCGGCAGCCAGACAGTTGCTTGCCGAAGCTCCCAACAGTGTCCGTCGCTATAAAGAAGGCGACTTCATTGCCCGTCAGGGAGACCCCTGCCGCTCGCTCTATATATTATGTACAGGAAACGTACGTGCACAAATGGAAAATGCGGAAGGGAAACAAGTTACCATCGACCGGATAAGTGCTCCCGAAGTACTCGCTCCAGCCTTTATATTCGCATCGGAGAACCGCTTTCCGGTAAACATAGAGGTGCAGGAAAACTGTGAAGTACTTGTGCTCGACAAGAACTACTTTCTGGAATTCATGCACAGCCAGCCTGTCATCATGAAGAATTTTATCGAAATGATTTCCGACCGCAGCCTTTTTCTAAGTAAAAAATTAAATGAATTCGCCCTGCAAAGCCTGAAGTCGCGTCTGCTGAATTACCTGAAAATCAACGGACGGATAGACAATCAGCAGGAAGTGGCTTTCATTTTGGGAGTGGCACGCCCTTCGCTGGCACGAGCCTTATCGGAGCTGATAGCCGAAAAGAAGGTCAGCATGAACGGAAAAGAAGCCATTATTACAGAATGACAGACAAGTCGTGCCGCATAATAAAATGACATGCTGATTTCTCCATTATCACAAAATTGGAGAGAGGATCAAGCCGGTTCCAAAAAATCAGAATCTCACCGCTTCTACGGAATCCAGATAGACAGCCATTCCTTTCGCCAAGAAACATTATTCATAAAACAGAACACAATCGTATCACAGCGAGAAACTTTCTCGCCTGTTTTAATAGCACAATGCCATGAGTAATCCGTTTCATTTAAAAGAAATTCCAGAGGCAAAAACAGGAAATTTCAACCTGATTCCTGCTTCAAAATAAAACATGCCGAAACTTCGAATAAAATAACAGGATGTTTTACCCCAAACATCAGCATCTTTCTGAGGAAACAACAGGTCATTTTCACCTCCAAAAGCTTTAACATAAAGGTCGTTTTTAACTATTACAGGGATTTAGCCTGCAAAAATCCGAAGCAGATACAGGTTTGTCATTAACATTTCTCTCTATTTACAGGAAGAATTACGGACTTCCATGCCAGACAAATTTGTCGGAATACCGTAAAATCGTATATTTGCACAGCCAAAAGAAATGCAATGAAGAAAACAGCTTACTTCCTGCTGTTGCTTCTGCTGATAGGAGCATGCGGTTGCCGCAACCGGAAAACATCCTACCCTCCCCTGATCAGACAGGCGGAGTACTGGGCAGAAGCTTGTCCGGACAGTGCCATTGCCTGTCTGGACTCGATCGACGCATCCTTGCAGGAACTGACGGAAGAAGAACGGATGTACTGCCACATGCTACGAATCAAAGCCGAAGACAAACTCTATATTCCGCACACCTCCGATTCACTGATAAACCGCATAGTCCGCTTCTACGAGCAGCAAGGAGATGACCGGAGGCTGGCGGAAGCACTTTACTACAAGGCAGGAGTGTACCGCGACTGCAACGAACCATCAAGGGCAATACGTACATACCTGAGTGCAGCCGAGGTGGGCTGCAACCACGATACGCTGAACGGTCGCATCTACGGACAACTGGCGGCCCTGTATGCTTATCAAAAAGCATACCACGAAAGCATGAAAGCTTTACGGCAGGCATTGGTATATAACATAAAATGCGATGGTTATCTGGGAATTGCCTACAGCTGGAGAGATATGGCACGAATATTCGACCGGCAGTACAATCCGGACAGCGCAGAAGTGTATTACAGCAAGGCATACAACCTGATGAAAGAAAAAGGATTCACCAGACCGGCATATGGTGTACTGAGCGAATGGGCCGACTTCAGTTACGCACAAGGAAGGCATAATACGGCAAAAGCATTTGCCTATAAAATATTGGGTGACCATTTCGATGAATTAGCAGCTTTAGTACTTGCCAAATATTATTGGCAGAAAAACAATCTAGATTCTGCCTTATTCTATTCGGTTGAGGCATTACAGACAAATGACATTTACCATCACCGCACAGCCTATGGCATATTGAAGGAAATAGCACTCTCACAAGGCAAACAGGAAGATGCACACCGTTACGCCCGCTGCTATCGGGAGGTGTCCGACTCCATCAGCAGAATGACACGTACAGAAGCGACAGTACGCATCAATCACGAGGCAGAAAAACTTGATCTGCTCTCGCACATGAAAAGGCTACGGCATATACTGGCGCTGGCACTAATTATACTGGTGGCAGGAATGATTTATATGGGCAGGAATATCCATATTTTCCACAAGAAGCAACGGCTGAATAAGGAACTTACTCTTGAAGAAAATTCGCAGGTAACATTGTCAGAAAAACAGCAGAGTCTGGAAGAAAGGCTAGAAGCTTTTCAGCAATCTGCCATTTATCTTCATTTTTGTCGTGTTACTCAAAGCCGGGAGCTGAGTGAAGAGCATTGGCGGCAATTGGTTAATGCTTTAAACAAGGTGTATCCTACATTTATATCTAAACTATACAGCCTGAATCCTAAATTAACAGAATTAGAGCTTCGTACCTGCTGTTTGATTAAAATCGGGATATCGACCAATAGGATATCAGCACTTATCGCCCACTCTCCTTCTGCCGTCAATTCGATACTGACCCGTTTGTATCATAAAATGACAGGAGAAAAGACAAACATGTCTGTAGCCAGGGAGTTTTTGAAACGTCTGGAATGATATTTCCTGTATAAAGAAGTGGATTTTTTGTTCAATTAATGTGGATTTTTTAGTCAAATTCATTCTATAAGCATTCGTTCGCACCCCTCTTTTCACCAGGCTAAACAACTGGTTATCAATACGCTTTTATAATGCGTAAAAAATGCGTAATCGTTTTTCACCCTCCAATATGCATTTCCTATACTTTTGTCGGTGAATTTTAAATGGAAAAGAGTTATGAAAACACTACTTTTTATACTTTGTTTGGGTTCGTCCATATCAATTCAGGCAAACACAATGAACAGATTTGAGGAAGAAGAAAATGTGGAAGAAAATAATGGCTGGAAAAATGGAACCAATCGTTCACTGTCGCAGCACATCTTCATTAGAACAGAAGGAAACTTGCTCTTACTTTCTACAGATAAGCAAATAGACGACTTTAGTATTCAGATAAAGGATGCACAGGGACATATCGTGTACACCGAAGCTCATTTGTCATTACCAGCCAAAGGAGTATATCCTATTTTGATAGGCGACTGGACAAACGGACTGTATACAGTTACATTGTGTCAAGACGGAAAGTATGCAATTTATCAGTTCACCAAGTAAAATCATCCCAATGGAAACGTTAAGAACTTCATCGTATCTGATTCCGGTCAAGTTGGAAAGCGAACCGGGCAAGTATATGCTGATTCATGGCTATACGGGAGCCATCGACATTGTGACTGAAAGTCTGCTGAAAAAGATTCAGGCTGCAGCTTCTGGTGTAGATTTACCGGAAGATACCTTACAAGCATTGATAAAACGGGGATATATTACTACCAGAAGCCAAGAGGAAGAGTATGCTTATGTAGCTCGTATGGCGAAAGCTTTACATAAAAAAGACTATTTATTGTATACTAATTTCACGTGGGTTGTAACTTACAATTGTAACTTCCGCTGCCCATATTGTTTTGAAGGAAGAGATAAAAAAGACGGGGATCATCGTATTGTTTTTACCCAAGAGATGGTGGATAAGGCTTTTCGTGCAATGGAACAGATTCAACCTCATAAGGAATTGAGGAAAAAGGTAATCACGTTATATGGTGGTGAGCCTTTGTTGGCAGAAAATAAAGAAATCGTTTCTTATATTATCAATGAGGGAATAACACGTGGATATAAGTTTGTAGCTATAACTAATGGATATGATTTAGACTGTTATGGCGATTTATTATCTCCCGATAAAATATATAAAGTTCAAATAACAGTGGATGGTCCTAAAAAATTACATGATTGCAAACGGATTCATTATCGGTATGGAGAAACTTTTGATAAAATAGTGGAGAATATTCAGTTTGCATTGAATCATTCTATAAAGGTAACTATTCGTATGAATATGGACACTTCTAACATTAATCAGTATAACGATTTGAAGAAGTTTTTTGAGAAAAAAGGTTTTTTTCAAAATCCCCAATTTGAATTATATTCTGCGATATTGAAAAATAATGATTCTATATCAACAGATGAGCATCGCAAATTGGATTTTCTTTCTATCGGCTCTTTTATCACTAAAAATCAGAAGATAAATAAGGAGTGGGGAAAAGAATATAATGGTATTTCAAAAAAAATATATAAAGCTCTTTCTGAAAAACGTGCTTTGCTCCTTAGTTCTGTATCTTGCGCTGCTCAAGTTAATGGTTATGTGTTAGATCCTTTGGGAGATATTTATCCATGTTGGGAAGTAATAGGCAATAAAAAACATCTGGAAGGTTCTTTTTTAAACGATACTATTGTTTGGAATAATGACGTAGTGAAAGTTTGGCATAATACGAATGTATGTAAGGATGAACTGTGTGCGAAATGTCGGTATGCCTTGTTATGTTGTGGGGGATGCCCTTATTATCACATGAGAGGAGAAAATATGCAGTGTACATTTTATAAGCGTACATTTGCTATAGAAGTGAATAAAGCTTATGCTCAATATAATAAATTACTAATTAAAAGTTAATGTTCTATGAAACAAAAAAAAGAAGAATTGGTTTCTTTGAATTCTGAAGTAACAGAATTCGAATTACAGGAGTTGGAAAGTCGTTTGGAAACTGATCCATTGGCTGTAGGAGGTTTAGTTGATATGATATCAACTGGAAATACCTCGTTTGATTTAGCTTCATCAGACGAATGTACACATTGTAGTGGTAATGTCAGTTGCAACAGTCATTAATTAAATGAAGTTTATCAGGAAATTGCATTGAAATAGTACTTTCTATTCAATGCAGTTTTCTATTGGGATACATATTAAAAAGATTAAAATGAAAAAACTGATAAATATCATTGTTCTATTGGGATTTATATTGCCAATACAAGCCAAATATAAAGTTACTGGAGTTATAAAAGATGACAATAATAAGCCGATTCCTTTTGTAACTGTACAATTTTTTTCCACAGACTCTTTACTGATAAATGGGGTAATTACAGATGAACAAGGTACTTTTTTGATTCCAGATGTAGATTCAGGAAAGTATCTTGTAAGTTTTAGTTGTGTGGGATATGCTACATTATATAAGGGAATCAGTATCCTCAATAAAGATTGTTATTTATCAGATATTGTTTTGACAGCTGATAACATAATACTCGGAGAAGTCGTGGTAAAAGGTACTACATTCATCCGAAAGAAAGACCATACGTTAATTATTCCTGACAAGCAACAATTGAAGCACGCCTATTCGGGATATGATGTTTTGTATAATCTGATGATACCCGGAGTGGATGTAGATCCTCGCAGCAAGAGTGTTTCTACTTCACGGGGAGCTGTAACACTTTATATCAATGGTGTACAGGCAGACTTACGTGAAGTACAGAACCTGCGCCCCAAAGACATAGAGAAGGTAGAATACTATGATATCCCGAGTGGCATCTACACAGGTGATATTGCGTCTATTAATTACATTACAAAAGAGTATAAGGTGGGCGGTTACGTGACTTTAGATGCAGAACAGAATATAGGCTATACCAAAGGTTAAAAGTCAACTCCTTGCATCTCATTTTCCTAATGTAAGTTAAAAAAAAGGCTACATTTTTATTTTCATAGCCGGTATACTTTTTTCGGTGGATACAATATGGCAGAGCATGACGGAGTACAAAATCAAAAGAATGAGCTGCTGTTTTTTCCAGACTATCAAGTCAATCGAAATCATATGAATGAAGGCGGCTTATACCACAACAATCAGCAGTACGCCCAATTCAAAGTGAATAACAAGACGGATAAGCGTAATCTGTATGCACTAGTGTCGTTGACCCATAATGATACTCCGCATAATGACCAAAGCGAACAGTTAAATTATACCGGCTATGAAAATAAAAATGTAAGTTCATCGGAACGGGTAAGTGAAGAGAATCTGAAACCGTCCCTTTGTTTGGACGGAGTATTCTATCCCACAAAGAACCAACGTATACACGTCATGCTGAGAGGAAACTATGACCACAACACCTATCAGCGGAATTACTTGGAGGACGAACAGCGTCTGTTTACTAAAGCAGATGAAGACTTATACTCATTCAGAGCAATGGGTGTATATGGCATCAACTTAAAACATAATTCGTTTGGCGCAAGTTTTCTGCACGACCATCAGATTACTTCTTCCGCCTATACCGGAGATAATGAATCCTGGCAACACCTGTGGAAAGGCGAAACTCTATTTTATTTAAATTATACACAATATCTTTTTGACAAACTGACCATTACATTGTCACCCGGTGCATCACTGCTAAATTATAAGTTGCACGGACAGGACTTGCAAAAATATTGGACATTCCGCACTAACTCATGGATTCGTTACCTGATTAATGCCAAGCACCAGTTAGTAGGCGGTTTCGCCATGGGAAACTATCAGCCGGATATCAGCTATATTAATACAATGGATCAAAATATAGATTTTCTACAAATAAAACGAGGAAATCCTAATCTGAATAACCCGATCATACAAGAGTTTTTCTTCACTTATGATGCACAAGTGAAACCCTTTAATCTCCAGTTCAACTTCAACTATACGATTCTGAAAAATAATATTTGTGGGGATTATTATATTGAAAATAACAAACTTGTAAACAGCTACCGTTCAGATACTGACTATAAGAAATGGAAAGCTGAAGTTATATCATCTTGTAAATTGTCAAAGAATTTCCGTACAAACCTGAAGCTCAAATATGAGAAGCTGGACATTGCAAAGATTCCTATCTCGGAAGATAACTTTATGGCTACGCTTGATGTGAATTATTATTTCCATTCGTTTACGTTGAATGCTTACATGAAAACTCCAGAAAGAGGGCTTGACAGCGAATTGTTAGCACTCAAGAAATCACCGTGGAAGTATGGTTTCTCGCTTCGGTTTAACAAAAAGAACTGGCTGGCAGAAGCAGGTACAGATAGTCCATTTACCAAACATTCCCGCTATACGGAATATTCTCCTATCGGTATATATCAGTTCACGCAAGAAAGAACCAGCCGCATCTACCAGCGTACAGGTTACGTGAAACTTGCCTATACTTTCGATTTCGGACGGAAGACTTCGCGCGACAAGAACGACGTAGACCGAAGCATTAACTCGGCTATCATGAAAGTCAACTAAAATCATAGGCTGCTCTATGGAACGCTATAAACAAATACATATTCAGCCGCTGGCTTCGGCCTCGGTGAAGGAACGCTTCTTGCTGGTGTATAACGGACGGCACTACGAGGCTGGCGCACCAGTGGTAGACCTAATCCGCTGTCTGCAACAAGAAAATACACAAGAGGAGGCGGTAGTTGCCTTTGTGGAAAAAAAGAAGGGCATGTTTTCGTGCGCTCAGGTGGAGGACGTGATAACACGGCTGATTCAGCCGATGTTTGCCGACGGGGAGAAATCTCGCAAACGGACGTTTCTCTATGAGCGCGAGCTGTTCTCCGCTTCGGCGATAGACCGGTTTTCGGATACCTGCCGTCTGATGTTCCGCAAGGGGGTGATGCTTCCCCTGATGGCGGCGGTGCTGGCTGCTGATGTCTGGTTCTTCTGCTCGACCGACAACCTGCTAACTTTCAACGGTTCTGCCAATGCCTACATGGTGGTGGGACTGCTGGTGTTTATGGTGGTGTCTTCGCTCTTCCACGAGCTGGGACACGCTTCGGCGTGCAAGCATTTCGGCATCCGGCACGGCGGCATCGGCTTCGGACTGTATCTCAACTTTCCGGTGCTGTACACCGATGTGACGGAGGTGTGGCGGCTGCGCCGTGCAGACCGCTGCATCGTCAACCTGGCGGGAGTGTACTTCCAGATGTACATTCTGCTGGCGCTGCTGGCGCTGTTTTATGTCACTGGAAGCGATACGGTGCGCTACATGATACTGACTCTCAACCTTGGCTTTATCATGACCTTGAATCCTTTCTTCAAGTTCGACGGCTACTGGATAGCGTCCGATGTGCTGGGTATCCCTAACCTGCGCAGTCGCTCGAAGGAACTGCTGGGCTATGTGTATCGCCGGATGCGCGGACGTGTGGCGGATGAAACACCTTATCTGCTTCAGACCAACCGGCTGGGACGTTACGGACTGCTGGTATATGCCGTAGTGGTGAATCTGTTTATGGGATACTACTTCTTCTATATCCTGCCTAAGTTTATGGTAGACTTTGTGGCTTCGTTTCCCGATGAGATACACCAGTTGGTGCTGTATATGTCTAATGGTATGGCGCCCTCGTTCGCCTTGCTACGCAACATCTTCATGCAACTTGTGTTGCTGGGACTGGTGGGATTCATGCTATACAATGTGATACGCAAATTAAAAGTGAATGTCGGCAGAAGATAGACAACGGATTTCGGCACGATGGGGCATGCAGATAGCGGCTGTAATGGCTGTCATGGCACTGGCTGCGGAATTATTCCGCATAAACGACCCGTGGATGTTGTTACCGCTCGGGCTGTGTGTAACTGTATCTGTATTGTGGCTGCACTTCCGGTTTTCGGCGGTGGACGCGGCGGTGCTGGCAGTCTGTCTGTATGACGTGGCAACTTGGATTCTAAATCCGATAACAGGAATGTATGCGGCACGTATCTCGCTGACGGGACTTTGCGCATATCTGTTGCTACGAGAGGCATCGTGCCGGGCAGAAAGTATTTCGCTCTTTCTGAAACTGTCCGCCGGAATAGCAGGCATCGCCCTGGCGATTACGCTGGCTTCATTCTCAATCTGGACGAGAGCGGTACATGGAGCGGGATTTACCGATGTGTATCCGTTCCGTTTCTTGTTCCGTCCTTTCGGTTACATCACAAATGCATGGGCAAGTGTATGGTTACCCGTATTGGGGATGCTTGCGATGGGGATATACCGGATAGACCGATGGCGGAAGGTGTTCGGTATATGCTGGGTGCTGGCTTCCGTAACAATGCTGCTGTCTTTTTCGAGAGGAGTCTTTGTGTCGTGGGCGGTGTATGTGACAGTATTGTGCGTATCTATGGCTACATGGCGGTACAGGTTGGTACTGGTGGCAGTGTGCGTATTCATTGTGGGAACGGTATGGATGCTGTTTCCTACCGAAACAGGAACTACACTGGCAATGAAGCGTACCGAATCGCAGCGACAGAGTACGGAAAGCCGTTTTCGTGCCACAGAGCAGGCAATGACAGTGATAAAGGAACATCTGTGGACGGGAACAGGAAACGGAAGTTATACGCTGGCGATGGATCGGGTACTGAACGAAGACTCTACCCGACCTTATACCTCGTATGCACCGAATGTGGTGGTACAGGTGCTGGTAGAGAAAGGATTGACAGGGATGATGCTGTATATCGGTCTGTGTGCAGCGGTAGTAATATATTGGATAAAATATCGCAAGAAAAAGACAATGACGGCAATAGCTGCATGTCTGCTGGCAGTGGGAGTAAAGGAAATGACAATGAGCATCATGCTGGCCGACGGATCCGTATGGATACTTACCCTGATATCGCTTGCCTTGATGCAGACGGAAGCAGAGAGCGGAAACGAAACTGTAAAGTCTGTAAGGCTTACTGCATGGATACGGTATATGCCGCTAGCCGTGGGATGTTGCTGCTGGATAGCGTTTATGGTGTTGGACACACGTCTACGTATGGATAACAAGGCGGTGGAGCAGGCTTGCGAGGCTTGGAAAAAAGGAAATCACAAAGAGGCACTACAAGCATTGGAACAGACCTCCGACCGTTTTCCCTGCCGGATAAACAAGGCGATAGTTGCGGCGTTCGCGCCCGACAGCACATTATCTGAGGGATATCGGGCAAAGATACGGCAGCAACTGGAACTGGATATGAACAACACGGATGTGTATGCCGATTTTCTGCGAGGCAGGCTGTACCGGCTTGACGGAAAGTACGAGGAAGCAATGCTGGTACAGCAAAAGTTAGAATCGGAGTTTCCTCGAAATGCATCCATTGCCTACGAGGGCGCGGTGTTACTGTATGAAATCGGACGAAAGGATGAGGCGGCAGAACAGTTGCGCCGGGCTATATGGTTGCGTCCTGACTGGCTGCGTACGGAAAAGACACAAGAGTGGCTGACTGCGGACCCCGACTTGCGCCGTGCCGTGGAACAGGGACTGACGGTAGGGCTGGCAAAAAACGAAGGGACGGCTCATGCCTATGCCCGATACGGAGCACTGGCTTATTATCTGAACCGAAAAAAAGAGGCAACAGAGGTACTGGAACAAGTAGTAAATGCACAGCCGGGATATGCTGTGCCGTGGCTGCTTTTAGGACAAATCTATCGAGAAGAGGGCAAAATGGAACAGGCGGACAGCTGCTTCCGCAAATATAATCTGCGGATAAAAGGGGCTTTCAATAACAGTGACCGAGCGATGGAAAACGAAAAACGTAACTTCGGCGAGCATCAGCTGATGCTGGTGGACTATGCGGCGAAGTTTCAAAACTGGTATCGGTGTAAATTGATGTTTTGATAAATGATATGATATGAATAAGTGGAATCTTTTTAGTTTAAGTGCACTCCTGGTACTGGTGCTGTATAGTTGTGGTAGGCAAACAAATCTGGAGCTGGCGCTGGAAGAGGCTGGCGAAAACAGACTGGAGCTGCTGAAGGTGATAGACCATTACCAGAATGTGGATAACAGTGACTCGCTGAAACTGAAAGCGGCACTGTTTCTGATAGAAAACATGAGGGGGCACGGTACAGTATGGAGTGAAGCGATTGATACCTTCCGGAACCGGGTAGCGGAAGCTGACTCGCTGCTGACCATGGAACCACTGAATACATGGTGGGACGAACTGGCAAAGAATCACCATCCAATACTGAAGCGGGACTTGAATTACGTGAAAGCCGATTTTCTCATTCAAAACATAGATGGAGCTTTTCAGGCATGGCAGGAAGCGCCATGGCAAAAAGAAATAGATTTCGGACTGTTCTGCCGATATGTGTTGCCATATCGTTTTGAGTCGGAATTGTTGGCGTATGGCTGGAGGGACTCGCTTTATCAGGAATATCATACATTAGTAAAAGATGCACGGACTGTAAAAGAGGCGTTCGAAATCGTACACGATACGGTATGGAAACGGTTATTGAGCAGCAGTTCGCACTTTCCTCATATACTGGATGTAGTGGCAATGCAACATCAGCGTAAGGCAATGTGTGTACAGAGATGTGTGATGTTAGGGGCAGTAATGCGTACGCTGGGGATTCCGGCTGCCATTGACAATGTTGGAAGATGGGCGAATTACAGCCGGAACGGTCATGCCTGGGCGGCACTTATTACCGACAAAGGGACTTACTCGGTATACGAAGACGAAAGAGTGGCAAAGATTAATAACCGCATCGATGCTACGGAATTCGAATTGAAGTATCCGATACCGGAAGATTTTCCGATGCGGACGGATTTCAAGAAACGTTGTGCCAAGATATGGCGAAGCACGTTCGAGCGACAGCCGACGGAGGATGTCGCAGAAGATGAGTGGGGAAAGAACGTATCATCACCTTTCCGTATGGATGTATCAGCCGCTTACGGGCTGAACAATAGTGTGGAAATACAAACGGACCGTGCAGTAAAACGGGCATATCTGTGTACATTCGCTACCGGAACAGACTGGTCGCCAGTCGCTGCTTCCGAAGTTAAGAACGGAATGTGCCGCTTTGAAGCATTGGGAGATTCGGTTGTATATGCGGTAATCGGATTCGAAAAAGAAAAACCGATAGCGCTGGATAATGCATTCCTGATGCTAAACGGAAAGAAGCACACGCTTTCGCCTGACAAAAGTATGACCGGACGGGTGGTGTTAACCCGTAAATACCCGCTGACGGGAAAGTGGCCAAACGAATGGGCTCCAATGCCTGGGGCACGGTTTGAGGGTAGCAATGACAAGAATTTTACTCATGCGGAAGTTCTGGCACGGGTAGAACAGATGCCGGTATTCCGCAATGTACTGAAAGTGGAAAGCAAACAGATGTACCGCTATATCCGTTATTGTTCGAATGATACATGTGATACTCCGATGGCAGAAGTGGAATTCTGGAACAAAGGAAGCAAAATGAAAGCCGTACCGGGTCAAAGTACAGTAAAGAAAGTGGAACTGAGTGTGGACGGCAATACTTTGACCAGACCGGATATCGCTCCGGGATATATATTGGGCTATGAACTGGAAAAACCGGCAGTACTGGACTCTATCGTATTCTATCCGTGGAACGATGACAACTTCGTACTTCCTACGCACGAATATGAGCTGTTTTATTACGACAGAGGATGGGTTTCACTGGGTAAACGCAAGCCTGAAACCTATACACTGACATACGACAGAGTACCTGCACATGCTCTACTCCTGTTGAAAGACCGCACTTCAGGAAAAGAGGAACGTCCTTTCACTTACGAAAATGGGGAACAGATGTGGTGGTAATCAATAGCGGACCAGTTTCTTCGGATTCCCGTGCCATGAACAGCCCAGGCAGAATACTTCGCTCACATCGAATCCGTCGAGCGACTCTTCCGGATTTTTAGGTATGACCTCTCCTCCCTCAACAACGTATACCAGACGGCGGTCGCCTGCTTCATTCTTTACATACATGGCAGCAATCTTACACTGCGGACAAAGCATTTTTCTCATTTCTCTATGCTGATTTTTATTAACTTTACAAAAATATAAGATAGAAACAAAAAAAGAACAGTTGTGGTTCTTTTAACAAAAGAAAATTCAGCAAACCGGCATATATTCATATTGAAAAGCTTTATTTTGCAGAAATTATTTTAAGACGCATGAACAATACAACGCTCTATATTAAAAACATGGTGTGCTACCGCTGTATTATGGTGGTAGAAGACTTGCTTGCCAAACTGGGCTTTACACCCTTGCATGTTGAGCTGGGAAAGGCTATCATACAGGAAACTGTCGGAAAAGCCGAACTGGAACATATCCGGCAAACGTTACAGTCTGTGGGATTTGAACTGATAGACGACAAACGCAACAGGCTGATAGAGCAAATCAAGCAGGAAATTATCCGGCTGGTACATAGCCAAAACGGTGAACTTAAAACAACTCTGTCGGACTTTCTTGCCGACAGGCTTCATCACGATTACAGCTCCTTAAGCAAACTGTTTTCGGAAACCAATGGCATTACAATAGAAAAATACTTCATTTCACAAAAAATAGAGCGCGTAAAGGAACTACTTGTGTATGATGAACTCTCACTGAACGAAATCGCTTTCCTGCTAAATTATTCGAGTACGGCTCATCTTAGCCGGCAGTTTAAAGAAGTGACCGGCACTACTCCTAGCGAATTCAAAAAACAAAAGATCCAATTACGCAAAGGACTGGATGAAATCGTATAAATCATACCCATAATTTTATAACACACACAATGGTCTGCCGGTGTATCTTTGCGCCAGAATCAAAAAGAAAAGAACAATGACAGACCAACAAATAAAAAAACAGACTTTCCCCGTACTGGGCATGAGTTGTGCCGCCTGCGCTGCACGTGTTAACAAAACATTGAGCCGGCAGGAAGGGGTGTGCTCGGCCAATGTCAATCTGGCAACAGCTATCGCTACCGTAGAATATGATCCGTCGCTCTGCTCGCCCGAAATGATGAAGCAGGCTGTACAAAACGCAGGATTCGACTTGCTGATTGATACGGCTAAAGAAGCCGAAAAAGAGGCTGAAGACACACATGCCGCCCATTACAGGCAATTGAAGTTCCGGACTATATGGGCTATTATCCTATCGCTTCCTGTCGCTATTATCGGAATGTTTTTCATGGATATGCCATATGCCAATTACATCATGTGGATATTATCTACTCCTGTGGTGTTCTGGCTGGGAAGCGGATTCTATGTCAATGCCTGGAAGCTGCTGAAGCACCGTTCTGCCAATATGGACACGCTGGTGGCAAACAGTACCGGAATCGCCTATCTGTTCAGCTTGTTCAACTTGTTTTTTCCCGATTTCTGGCTATCAAGGGGAGTGACTCCGCATGTGTATTTTGAAGCGGCCAGCGTGATTGTCGCCTTTATCCTGCTGGGACGCACACTGGAAGAACGCGCAAAAGGCAATACATCGGCTGCTATCAGGAAACTGATGGGACTACAGCCCCGTACAGTTATCATCGATGACGGAACCGGCGAACGGGAAGTAAGTATTGAACAGATTGTTCCAGGCAACATGATTGTCGTGAAACCGGGAGAACGTATCGCCGTAGACGGAACCGTAACGGAAGGCAGTTCTTTCATCGACGAAAGTATGCTGAGCGGCGAGCCAATTCCTGTCTGTAAGTCGGCAGGAGCAAAAGTATATGCAGGAACCATCAACCAGAAAGGAAGTTTCCGGTTTCGGGCTGAAAAGGTGGGAGCTGATACGATGCTTTCTCACATTATTCATCTGGTACAGGAAGCTCAGGGAAGCAAAGCGCCCGTACAGCAACTGGTCGACAAAATTGCAGCTGTATTCGTCCCTGCTATCATGACAATGGCCGTGCTTACTTTCATTGCATGGATCGTGCTGGCGGAGAACGGCTTTACGCACGGACTGCTGGCAGCCGTTACCGTACTGATTATCGCCTGTCCGTGCGCCTTGGGACTGGCTACCCCTACGGCTATTATGGTGGGTATCGGCAAAGGGGCCGAAAACGGTATACTGATCAAGGATGCCGAAAGTCTGGAAATGGCCAAAAAGATAGATACGATTGTACTCGACAAGACGGGAACCATAACGGAAGGGAAACCTGTGGTGACAGACATTGTCTGGGAAGCTGAGAATGCTGATATACAGCGTATCTTTCTGGGACTGGAAAAGCATTCCGAACATCCGCTGGCTACAGCCGTAGTGCAGGCATTATCTCAGGCAAATGCTGATAACGGAGGGGATTGTCTGCTAACCGGTTTCGAAAGTATTACGGGGAAAGGTGTGAAAGCAAGCTGGAACGGCAAAACGTATTATGCAGGAAACCGCCGGATGCTTGCCGAAAAGGGTATTACTATCTCTCCTGTCCTTTCAGAAAAGGCTGAAGCTTTCGCACAGGAAGCCAAAACCGTCATCTGGTTTGCCGACGAACAGCAGGCACTGGCAACCTGCGCCATTGCCGACCGGATAAAGGAAACATCGAAAAAGGCCATCGCCGAGTTACAGCAAAGAGGTATTTCGGTTGTCATGCTGACGGGTGACAATGAGCAGACTGCCCGTCGGATTGCTGCGGAGGCTGGTATCGCCGAATTCCGCGCGGAAGTGTTGCCTCAGCAAAAATCGGAGTATATCAAACAGCTTCAGGCGGAAGGAAAGCATGTAGCCATGGTTGGCGACGGCATCAACGACAGCGCCGCCCTTGCCCAAGCTGACCTGAGTATCGCCATGGGACAAGGAAGCGACATCGCCATGGATGTGGCAAAGATGACCATTATATCGTCGGACCTGACTAAAATAAGCGAGGCCATCCGGCTTTCGACGAACGGTCTCTCTCACTTCAATATTGCCTGCCGCTCCCTGTTGTTTCTGGTATCCTGCGATCCATTTCGTTACCAATGCGG
>ERZ772900.935-NODE-935-length-28959-cov-14.578224_pt1 | contig 28959 bp, 26 predicted proteins | sample MGYA00512124_ERZ772900 | MGnify/ENA primary metagenome ERZ772900 (study PRJEB29015, sample SAMEA2737716) | human gut metagenome | biome: human gut; feature: human-associated habitat; material: faeces | place: China | collected 2012 ... | reverse complement strand
CTCTGGGGGATTTAAAGGGGGTATTCTCTTCGAGAAGAGAATACCCCCTTTGCCCGTTCCCCTGCACGGTGCAGGGAATAAAGACGAAGCGCCTTCGGCGCTGCTTTTTCCCGCCCTTGCAGGGCGGACACTTAATATGCTATACTTTTATAAAAAGTATCAAAAAGGAGTCCCTTTTATGACCTACCCCTGCCTTGTGCTTGACCACGACGACACCGTGGTCAACTCCACCGCGACGGTGCACTATCCCTGCTTTGCCGAGTATACGGCGAAGTTTTTCCCCAAGGCGAAGCGCTACACGCTGGAGGAATACGTCCTCAAAAACTTTGACCCCGGCGTCTATGACTTTTTCCACGGCGAGGTCGGCATGACCGAGGAGGATATGAAGCACGAGCAGGCGTACTGGCACGAATATGTCCAGCACCACGTGCCGCAGGTTTACGACGGGATGCGCGATATTCTGTGGGACTACGCGCACGCGGGCGGCACGATCTGCGTCGTGTCGCACTCGCTCTCGCCGAACATTCTGCGCGACTACCGCGAAAATAAGCTCCCCGAGCCGAAGCTCGTCTACGGCTGGGAGGTGCCAAAGGACCGGCGCAAGCCCCAGCCGCACGCGCTCTATGATATCATGAAAAAGCTCGGCTTCACCGCCGAGCAGATGCTCGTGCTCGACGACTTAAAGCCCGGATATGACATGGCAAAGGCCGCAAATGTGCGCTTCGCCGCCGCGGGCTGGTCGAACGACATCCCAGAGATTGAGGCGTTCATGCGTCAAAATTGCGACCTGTACTTTAAGACCGTCGAAACGTTCGGCGACTATCTTCTGCACGGAAAGGAAGCGTAACTATGGCAAAGCGCATCACAAAGATCGTCCTCACGGGCGGCCCCGCGGCGGGCAAAACCACGCTCGTGAGCCGTGTGCTCAAGGAATTCAAGCAGGAGGACGGCTGGCGCGTCATCACCATCCCCGAGACGGCGACCGAGCTCATTTCGGGCTTTGGCATCAAGCCCTTTGACAACTGTATGTCGATGCTGCAATTTCAGGACTTTGTCGTCGCCGACCAGATCCATAAGGAAAAGCTTGCGCTGGACGCTGCGCAGCTCGTGCCGGAGGACAATATTCTCATTCTCTACGACCGCGCGCTGATGGACGACAAGGCCTACGTGTCGGATGAGGAGTTCGCGCAGGTCATCGCGCGCTTTGACGGCCGCACCGAAGAGCGTGTGCTCGCCAATTACGACATGGTGCTCCATCTCATCACCTGCGCCAAGGGCGCGGAGTTCGCCTATGACCTCGGCAACAATGCGCGCACGGAATCCATCGAATTCGCTCGCGAGATGGACGACCGCACGCTGCGCGCGTGGAGCGCGCACCCGAATCTGCGCATCATCGACAATGACGCGAATTTCAATAACAAGATCGAGCGCGCCCTGCGCGAAATTTACCGCGCCGTGGGCGAGGTCGAGCCAATGGCGCAAAAACGCAAGTACCTTATCGCCATGCCCGACATGGCGGCGTTTTCCCACAAATACCGCGCCGCGGCCATCGACATGACGCAGACGTATCTCGCGCTGACGAACCCGAACATCGAGCGCCGCGTGCGCATGCAGAAAAGCGGCGCGGAGACGCTGTACTTCTACACCGAAAAGCATCGCATGGAAAACGGCGAAAAATGGGACACCGAGCGCCCCATCTCGCAAAAGCAGTATGAAAAATACCTCTTAGAGCGCGACACGGCGCTCTCGCCCGTGCGCAAGACAAAGTATCGTTTCGTCTTCGCCGACCGCCGCTGCGAGATCGACGTGTACCCCTTCAGCGCAGAAAAGGCCGTGCTGTTCCAGTACGGGCAAAGCAGCGCCGCGCTGCCGGAGGAGATCACCGTGCTCCGCGAGGTGACGGGGGACGCGGATTACAAAAACCGCAAGTTGGCAGCTTTGCAAAAGCTGTGAAAATTTTTGGGGGTTCGCACAAGCGCGAAAAAGCACACGCGCCCAGTGTGGTCGCAAAAAAAGAGCTGTCCTTTCGGACAGCTCTTTTTCATTCCGCTGCGTGGGACGCATCCAGCGGCTTGACATATTTCTTATAGCAATACAAAAAGTATGCGATCTCCGCCGCGCCCGTGAGTACCCACGAGAACGGATAGAGCATATAGAGCGAGCGGATCGTATGGAAGTGGGCGAACACGGTGTAGATCCACGCCACGCGGAACACGCACGAGCCGAGGAACACGAAGATCATCGGCACGAGGCCCTTTCCAAGGCCGCGCGAGGCGGCGGTGGTGCAGTCCATCGTGGCCGAGATCGGGAACGAGAAGCACATGACCCAGATGCGCGCGAGGCCCGCCTCGATGACGTCGGATTCCGACGTGAAGAGCGAGAGAAACTGGTGCCCGAACAGCAGGAACAGCCCGCCGAGCACCGCTGCGGCTACTGCGGAATAGCAGAGCGTCAGCAGGTAGCTCTTGAGCACGCGGCGCGATTTGCCCGCGCCGTAGTTCTGCCCGACAAAGCTCGAGCAGGCGATGTAAAACGCGTTCATCACGGAGTAGACGAGGTTATCCACATTGCCCGCCGCGGAGTTGCCCTCGACGACGACGGTGCTGAACGAATTGACGCCCGCCTGAATGAAGAGGTTTGCGACCGAGAAGATTGCGTTCTGCAAACCTGCCGGCACGCCGACAGACAGCGCGTGGATGGCCTTGTCCTTGTGGAAGCGGACCTCTTTTAAGCTGAGGCTGTAGATCTCCTTGCTGCGCATGAGCGAGCGGACGATGAGCCCCGCGGACACGCACTGCGAGAACATGCTCGCGAGCGCGACGCCGTCGGTCGACATCCCGAGCCCGATGACGAACACAAGGTCGAGGATGACATTGAGCACGCCCGCGGTGGAAAGGAAGATGAGCGGCGTTTTCGTGTCGCCGATGGCATTCAGAACGCCGTTGCCGTAGTTATAGAGCGCGGCGGCGGGCATGCCAAGGAAGTAAATGCGAAGGTACAGCTCCGCGCCGTCGATCAGATCGTCGCGCGTGTTCAGAAGCTCGAGCAGCGGGCGGGCAAAGATAAGACCCAGCGCCAGCATCAAAAAGCCCGCGATCAGGCAGACAAGAAACGACGTGTGAACGGACTCGCGCACGTTTTTCTCGCTGCGTGCGCCGAAGTGCGTGGCGACAAGCACGTTGACGCCGCTGCCAAGGCCCATCAGAAAGCCCGTGAACAGGAAGATGAGCGTCGTGGTCGAGCCGACCGAGCCCATGGCGGCGGAGCTTGAAAAGCGGCCGACGACCGCAAGGTCGACCATGCTGAAGAGCATCTGCAAAAGGTTAGTGAACATCAGAGGCAGCGAAAAGCCGATGATCTGGCGGCCAAGGCTGCCCTGCGTCATATCGAGCGTGGCGGAACGCGCCATAAAATATCCCTCTCTCTCATTCTCTATTCAGAGTCCTATCCTTATAGCATACTTTTCCCCGCTTTGCAAGCGGGAAGGGTGCGGCGCGCAAAAAATAACAAAAAACAGCGGAAATTTTTTCAAAAAAGCCGCAAACTGCGCGCAAAAACGCTTGCATTCCGCAGCTTTGTGTGATAGTATGCTTGTGTTATGGATGCAGGAAACGCAGAGTGGACCGTTTGGCCCGCTCTTTCTTTTGCAAATTTCGGAAAAAACACGGATTGCGAGGGATACAATGAAGAAAGTGACAGAGACCGTGCGCGAACTGGCGCTCCCCGTGGTCGAAGAGAACGGCTGCAAGCTCTGGGACGTGGAATATGTCCGCGAGGCCGGACAGTGGTATCTGCGGATCTACATTGATAAGGACGGCGGCGTGAACATCCTCGACTGCGAGGCCATCTCCCGCGCGCTGAGTGATATTCTGGACGAGGCCGACCCCATCGAGTCGAGCTACATTTTCGAGGTCGCGTCCGCCGGCGCGGAGCGCCCGCTCAAGCGGCCCGGTGACTTTGAGCAGTTCATGGGCTCGCCCGTGCTCTTGAAGACCTACAAGCCCGTGGACGGGCGCAAGGAATTTTCCGGTGACCTCGCGGGCTACGACAACGGCGCGGTCACGCTTCGCATCGGCGAAGAGGAAAAGCGCTTTGAAAAGGACGCGGTCGCGCTCGTGCGCCTGCGCTGCGACTTTTAACCAAAAAGAATACCAATTACTTTGATTATACAGAATAGGAGCATACCCATGAAATGTGATGAAATCTTCGCAGCGCTTGCGATGCTGGAAAAGGAACGCGGCATTTCTCAGACCTTTATGATGGATAAGATCGTTCAGGCGCTCACCACTGCCTACAAGCGCGACCACGAGGGCGTGGAAAACGTCGTGGTCGATGTGGACGAGGGCAAGCGCGAGCTCAAGATGTTCGTGCAGAAGGAAGTCGTGGATGAGGTCGAGAACCCCGGCACGCAGATGAGCCTCGATGACGCGAAGGCCATCTCCGCCAAGTACAATGTCGGCGATATCGTCAACATTCCCGTCGACAACATCGAATTCGGCCGCATCGCCGCGGGCAACGGCAAGCAGGTCATCATCCAAGGCCTGCGCGAAGCCGAGAGCGGCATGGTCTACGACGAATACAACTCCAAGCAGCATGAAATTCTCACCGGTGTCGTCACGCGCATCGATCCCCGCACGGGCAATGCGTCCCTTCGCATCGGCACCGGCACGGAAGCGACAGACGCCATTCTTCTCGCCGGCGAGCAGGTCAAGGGTGAGACGCTCATCGAGGGCCAGCGCATCAAGGTCTACCTTGTCGACGTGCGCCGCCAGTCGAGAGGCCCGCAGGTCGTGATCTCCCGCACGCATCCGGGTCTCGTCAAGCGCCTTTTCGAGCTTGAAGTGCCCGAGATCTACGACGGCACGGTCGAGATCCGTTCCATCGCCCGCGAGGCGGGCTCCCGCACGAAGATGGCGGTGTGGAGCAACGACGAGAACGTCGATCCCATCGGCGCGTGCGTCGGCCCCCACGGCCAGCGCGTGAACAGCATCGTCGAAGAGCTGCGCGGCGAAAAGATCGACATCATCAAGTACAGCGACGATCCCGCGGAGTACATCGCCGCGGCGCTCGCTCCGGCGGACGTTGTCGACGTGCGCCTTGCCGAGGAGGGCAAGGCCTGCCGCGTCATCGTGCCCGACGATCAGCTTTCCCTTGCCATCGGCAAGGAGGGGCAGAACGCACGCTTAGCCGCGCGCCTCGTCGGCTACAAGATCGACATTAAGCCGGAAAGCTATCGCGAAGAAGAGTGATCTTCAAAAATGTGCATAGGCACATTTTTGAGCTTCCATTTGCACCCCGCTGCGCGCACTCGCTTGCGCTCGCATACTTGCGGGGCGAGAAGTGTTTTTACTGACGCACCGGTCGCCGGTAAAAACGATTTCAGTTCATTTGCGCCGTGCGCGGCGCAAAAAAGTCCGAGGCGCTGAAAGCGCCAAAGAGGAGGGCGGCTCATGCAGAAAGTAAAGAAGATCCCGCAGCGCCAGTGTGTGGGCTGCCGCGAGATGAAGGACAAACGCGCGCTCATCCGCGCCGTCAAATCGCCGCAAGGCGAGGTGTCGCTCGACTTTACGGGCAAAAAGCCCGGGCGCGGCGCTTACGTCTGCCCGAACAGCGAATGCCTCAAGCGGGCGCGCAAATCCCGCGCGCTCGAGCGCGCGCTGGACACGGCCATCCCCGAGAGCGTCTACGAAGAAATGGAAAAGGAGATGGCAAACGGTGGATAAACTGCTCAATCTGATCGGCCTTGCCAAAAAGGCCGGAAAGCTGGAGGTCGGTGAAGAGCCCGTCGGCGCGGCGGCACGAAGCAAGCACGCGCGGCTCATCCTCATCGCCTCGGATGCGGCGGACAACACGCGCCGCCGCGCGCTCCACTTCGGCGAGACGGGCGAGTGCATCTGCCTTGAGATCCCGCCGACGAAGGAGGATCTCGGCAGAGCGCTGGGGCGCACATCCTGCGCGCTGCTGGCGCTGACGGACATCGGCTTTGCCGAGGCCGTCGCGAAAAAGCTGGCGGAGAGTGACGAAGCGCACTACGGCGAGGCGGCCAAGCGCCTGACGATCAAGGCGGCACGCGCCGCCGAGCGGAGGAAAGAGCTCAGGCAGCACGAAAAAAATGTGCGCACCGGCAAGAAAAAGCCGCATCAGGAAGAACCGCAGCCCGCTCCCGCCGCAAAGGCCAAGAGCGCGGAAAAGAGCGAGAGCAAGCGCCCGAGAGGCGCGGTCAAGCACGGACGCACGCGCGCCGAGAGGGAAAAGGCGCACCGCGCCGCGGAAAAGCAGCGCGCGGCAAGGCGCTTTGCCCATTCCCGCCCCGTGAAGAAGGGCAAGGGCAGCATCAAGAAAGACAGTAAGCAGAGATCACAACACACGGAGGTGCAATAATTTGGCTACTACAATGAACAAGAACAAGGTATCCGATATGGCAAAGGACTTCGGCCTTACGTCGAAGGACATTCTGTCCGTTCTGAGTACCTATGAGGACGGGAGCAAGAAGCCTTCGCAGGTGTTGTCCGCGGACGAGGTCAACCTGATCTTCGAGCATCTGACGCAGAAGCATCAGGTGAAGATCGAGTCGATCTACGCCGAGTCCGCTCCCCAGAAAAAACCCGAGCCCAAGGCTGCCCCCGCCCCCGCGCAGAACCAGCCGAAGGCGAATAATGCCCAGAACCAGCCGAGAAATAACAATAATAACGGCGGCAGCCGTCCCCAGCCCCAGCAGGGCCAGCAGGGTAAGCCCGCCCAGCCGCAGCAGAACACCCAGCCGGTGCAGCAGCAGAGCAAGTCCACCGCCACGCAGCATCCCACGACGCGCGTGCCGGAAAAGAAGATCGTCGACACCCGCAAGGTCACGAACGTCAACCTTGACAAGTACGACGAAAAGCTGCAGGACATGGCCGAGCGCTCCGGTGACCGCCGCGACTTAGAGCGCGGCAGCAAGGAAAAGTTCCGCAACAACAGAAACCGCAACAACCGTCAGCAGCCGTTCTCTGGCAAGCGCAAGCAGGAGGAGGCCGAGAAGATGCGCCGTCTGCAGCTTGAGATCGCGAAGAAGACGCCGCTGACCGTCAAAATTCCCGACGAGATCTCCGTCGGCGAGCTGGCCTCCCGCATGAAGAAGACGGGCGCCGAGGTCGTCAAGTGCCTGATGAAAAACGGCGTAATGGCGTCCCTTTCCCAGATGATCGACTTCGACACCGCGTCCTTTGTCGCTGAAGAGCTCGGCTGCAAGGTCGAAAAGGAAGTCGTCGTGACGATCGAGGAAAAGCTCATCGACGATCACAAGGACAGCGCCGACGAGCTCCAGCCCCGCGCGCCGGTCGTCGTCGTCATGGGTCACGTCGACCACGGCAAGACGAGCCTTCTCGACTATATCCGCAATGCCCACGTCGCCTCCGGCGAGGCGGGCGGCATCACCCAGCACATCGGTGCCTATCAGGTGCAGATCAAAGGCAAGCCCATCACCTTCCTCGATACCCCGGGCCACGAGGCGTTCACCTCCATGCGCGCCCGCGGCGCGATGATCACGGATATCGCCATCCTCGTCGTCGCGGCGGAGGACGGCATCAAGCCGCAGACCATCGAGTCCATCAACCACGCCAAGGCCGCCGAAATTCCCATCATCGTCGCCATCAACAAGATGGATAAGCCCGACGCCAACCCCGAGCGCATCAAACAGCAGCTGACCGAGTACGGCCTTGTTGCTGAAGACTGGGGCGGTGACACCATTGTCTGCCCCATCTCCGCCAAGACCGGCATGGGCATCGACAACCTGCTCGAAATGGTCGCGCTGACCGCCGAGGTCGCCGAGCTCAAGGCCAACCCCAACCGTGCCGCGTCCGGTGCTGTGGTCGAGGCGCGCCTTGACAAGGGCCGCGGCCCGATCGCAACGCTGCTCGTCCAGAACGGCACGCTCCATCAGGGCGACATCATCATCGCCGGTACGGCCGTCGGCCGCGTGCGCGCGATGATGAGCGACAAGGGCCAGAAGCTCACCACCGCGGGCCCCAGCGTGCCTGTGGAGATTACGGGCCTTGGCGAAGTGCCCGAGGCCGGCGCACACTTCAACGCCGTCGCCGACGAGCGCCTTGCCCGCGAGCTCGTGGAGCAGCGCAAGGAAGAGGAAAAGCGCAAGGCCAACGCCCCCATTACGAAGGTCTCGCTCGAGGACCTGTTCAGCCAGATCCAGGCGGGCGAAATGAAGAACCTCAACATCATTGTCAAGGCGGACGTCATGGGCTCGGTCGAGGCTGTCAAGGCATCGCTTGAGAAGATCTCCAACGACGAGGTCCGCGTGCGCGTCATCCACGGCGCGGTCGGCGCGATCAACGAGAGCGACGTCATGCTCGCGGCCACGTCCAACGCCATCATCGTCGGCTTCAACGTTCGTCCGGACGCCGCGGCGCGCGACAGCGCGGCCCGCAACCATGTCGACATGCGCATGTACCGCGTCATTTACGACGCCATCGACGAGATCGAGGCCGCTATGAAGGGTATGCTCGCGCCGAAGTTCCGCGAGGCCATCATCGGCCACGCCGAAATTCGCCAGACCTACAAAGTCTCGTCCGTCGGCACCGTCGCGGGCTGCTATGTCACCGACGGCAAGATCCAGCGCGCGTGCGACGTGCGTATCGTGCGCGACGGCATCGTCGTCCACGAGGGTCACCTCGCCTCGCTCCAGCGCTTCAAGGACTCCGTCAAGGAGGTCGCGCAGGGCTACGAGTGCGGCCTGAGCTTCGAAAAGTACAACGACATCAAGGTCGGCGATATCGTTGAAGCGTACGTTATGGAACAGATCGAGCAGTAAGACTTCAAAAATCCGCGAAGCGAATTTTTGAGTAGGATTCAGGCTGCGGCAGCGCACTCGCTGCGCTCGCACGTTTGCAGCCTGTAAAGTGTATTTCTGACGCGCAGGTCGTCAGAAATACAGATCAAGATTTTTGCGCCGTGCGCGGCGCAATGTTTAGAAGCCTTAAGGTAGGGGCGTTCGCCCGCCCCTGCTTTTTTCAAAGGAGGAATAAAAATGGCAAGCAATCGCATTGGACGCATCAATGAAGAGATCCAGCGCGAGCTCAGCTCGCTCTTCCGCACGCTCAAGGACCCGCGCGTCCAGAGCGGCATGGTGACCATTACCCATGTGGACACGACGAGCGACCTGCGCTATTCGCGCATTTACGTGAGCGTTCTCGAAAAGTCGCTCGAAAAGGACGTCATTCGCGGTCTCAAGAGCGCGGCGGGCTATCTCCGGCGCGAGCTGGGCGCGAACATGTCGCTGCGCTACACGCCGGAGCTGCAGTTCATCGCGGACGACTCCATCGAATACGGCGCGCACATCTTAGAGATGCTGCGCGACGTACGCGTGGTGAAGCCCGCGAACCCCGAAAACGAAACACGGAACACGGAGGATGAGCAGGAATGACCGTTTCCGAAGTCGCGGCATACCTCCGCGCGCACGACAAGTACCTCATTCTCACCCATCGCCGTCCGGACGGCGACACGCTCGGCTGCGCTGCGGCGCTGTGCGCCATGCTGCGCCAGATGGGTAAGACCGCGGGCATCCTCTATAACCGCGAGACGACCGAACACTTCGAGTCCTATGTCGAGCAGTATTGGGTCGCGGACGATTTTGACTATGAGACGGTCGTCTCCGTCGACCTCGCCGCGCTGAGCCTGTTCCCCGACAATGCCGAGATGTTCAAAACGCGCGTCGACCTCGCCATCGACCATCACCCGAGCTACGAGGGCTTCGGCAAGGAGAGCTGTGTGCATCCCGAGTGCGCCGCCTGCGGCGAAATTCTGTGCGAGCTCGCGCAGGAGCTCGGCCAGCTGACGCCTGCTGTCGCGCTGCCGCTCTATGTCGCCGTGTCGACCGACACGGGCTGCTTTGTCTACTCCAACGTCACGGCGAACACGCACCGCGTGGCCGCGGCGCTGATGGAGACGGGCATCGACTATAAAGCCGCCAACAAGCTGCACTTCCGCACAAAGAGCAAAAAGCGCCTGGCGCTTGAGGGAGAGCTGCTGCGCACGATGGAATTCTACGACGAGGACCGCGTCGTCATCGTCGCCGTGCCGCAGTCCTTACAAAAGAGCATGGCGCTTTCCGAGGCCGACATGGAAGACCTTGCGTCCCTCGGCGGCTTGGTCGAGGGCACGGACTGCGCTGTGACGATGAAGGAAACGAAGGACGGCGCGTGGAAGGTCAGCGTGCGCACAGGCGCGCGTGTCAACGCGACGCGCGCCTGCTCGTTCCTCGGCGGCGGCGGACACCGCGCGGCGTCCGGCTGCCTCATTGAGCACGCGGACTATGAGACCGCGCGCGCCATGATCCTGAACGCCATCGCCGAAGCGGTGGCGGAAGAGGCATGAGCACGATCCGCAAGGCAGCGCGCGCCGATTTGGACGCGGTGTGCCGCATTTACGACCAGATCCACACGGCAGAGGAGCGCGGCGAGGCCGCGATCGGCTGGCAGCGCGGCGTGTATCCCGAGCGTGAGACAGCGGAGGCCGCGCTTGCGCGCGGCGACCTTTTCGTGCAGGAGCAGAACGGTGAGATCGTCGGCACGGCCATTCTCAACCAAACGCAGGTCGATTCCTACGCGGGGGCGAACTGGCGCTATGACGCGCCGGACAGCGAGGTCATGGTGCTGCACACGCTCGTCATCGACCCCGAGGCCAAATCGCGCGGCCTTGGCCGCGAGTTTGCGGCATTTTACGAGGGCTATGCCCTCGCGCACGGCTGCCGGTACCTTCGCATCGACACGAACGCGCGCAATGCGCGCGCCCGCCGCTTCTATCAAAAGCTCGGCTACGCCGAGATCGGCGTCGTGCCGTGCACGTTTAACGGTATCGCCGGTGTGCAGCTCGTGCTGCTTGAAAAGCGGCTGCCGCCGCTGCGACAAATCACGGCGGACGAAGCGCCGCGCCTGCGCGCGTGCGTGCAGGCCTTGTCCGAGCACCACAACCGCGTGTCCGTGAATTTCAAGGGCAGCTATCCGAGCCGGCCCTATGATAAAACGTTGTCGCTTTTTGCACAGGCGCTGGAAGAAAACGTCTCGCGCATCGCGGTCATCGAAGAGGACAGCGGGATCGTCGGCTTCTGCAAGGTCGACCTGCACGGAGACGGCACGGGCAAGCTCGACTACCTCGTCGTTCTGCCGCAGTGCCGCGGCAGGAAATACGGCAAGGCCCTGATGGACTGGGCGATGGCGGTATTTTCGGGCAGCGGCGTCCGGAAGATCGAAGTCAAGGTGGTCGACGGCAACGACGCCGTCCACCTCTACGAGAAATACGGCTTTCGCATGAACGCGCATATCTTGGTGCGCGGAGAGTAGAAAGAGAACTGCGTTTTGCCTGCCGGCAAAACGCTTGTACGGCGCAAAAGCGCCGAAGGCTTGGCGCAAAGGAGGCCATTTATGCCCAACGGCATTGTAATTATTGATAAGCCCCAGGGCTGGACGAGTATGGATGTGTGCGCCAAGCTGCGCGGCATTTTGCATGAAAAGCGCGTCGGCCACGCGGGGACGCTCGACCCCATGGCGACGGGTGTTCTGCCCGTGTTCGTCGGGCAGGCGACCAAGGCCGTCTCCTTTGCCGAGGGCGGGCAAAAGGTCTACGAGGCCGTTTTACAACTCGGCCTTGTGACCGACACGCAGGATACGACCGGCGAAACGCTCGAAGAGCGCGCCGTGACCGTCACGGAGGACGAGGTGCGCGCGGCGCTGCCGCGCTTTCTCGGCGAGATCGAGCAGATCCCGCCGATGTACTCGGCCATCAAAGTAAACGGCCAGAAGCTCTACGACCTCGCCCGTCAGGGTCGTGAGGTCGCGCGCAAGCCGCGCATGATCACGATCTTCGACCTTACGCTGACGCAGAATTTGGGAAACGGGCAGTATGCCCTGCGCGTCGTTTGCTCGAAGGGCACCTACATCCGCACGCTGTGCCACGATCTCGGTCAGGTGCTCGGCTGCGGCGGCTGCATGGCGGCGCTGCGCCGCACGGAAGCGTCAAACTTCCGCATTGACGAGGCCGTGACGCTTGAGGACGTCGCGCGCGAGGGCGAAGCACTGCTCCGCCCCACGGACAGCCTGTTCCGGCAGTATCCGGCCTACACCATCCCGAGCGCCGAGCAGGAGCGCAAGTGCCTCTGCGGCAATCCACTGCGCGCAAAGCTCCCCGACGGGCTGTACCGCGTCTACGGGCGCGACGGGGCGTTCCTTGCCCTGTCGGAGGCGAAGGACGGCACGCTCACCTCGAAACGAAATTTTTTCAGCGTGTGACGCTGACGCAAAAAGGAAACCGAAACTATGAATGAATCCACAGTCATCGCCCTGGGTTTTTTCGACGGGGTGCATATCGGGCACGGCGAGCTGCTCAAAATGGCGGTGCGCCGCGCGCAGGAGCGCAGCTGCCGCTCCGCGGCGTTCACGTTCGACCGCTCGCCGCGTGAATTCGTCACGGGAAAGCCCGTGCCACTGCTGACAACGTCGTCTGAGCGCGCAAACATCATCCGCACACAATACGGCGTGCAGGAGGTCTTTGTCGAGCCGTTCGACCGGAACATGATGACCATGCCGTGGGAGGACTTTATCTCTGAGCTTCTCGTCAGGAAGTATCACGCGGTGCACCTTGTCGCGGGACACGACTTCCGCTTCGGCCACAAAAATGAGGGCGATGTGGAAAAGCTCAAGAGCTACTGCGCCGCCCACGGCCTCGGCTGCGACATCATCCCGCGCGTCGAAAAAGACGGTGTGACCGTCTCTTCAACTTATATCCGCTCGCTTCTGGAAGCGGGCGAGGTCAGGCGCGCCGCGGAATTTCTCGGCCATTATTTTTCCGTGGAGGGCACGGTGCGCCACGGCGAGGGCATCGGCAAAAAAGCCCTTTTCCCGACGGCAAACCTCATCCCTGAGGAACACATCATTGCCCTCAAGCGCGGCGTGTACGCCACGCGCGCGCATCTGCCGAATGGTGAGACATGTGTGGGCGTAACGAACGTCGGTGTGCGGCCGACGGTGAGCGACAAGAACACCGTGACGATCGAGACATATCTTGTCGGCTTCGACGGCGACCTGTACGGGCAGAAATTACAGCTCGACTTTTTCGACTACCTGCGCGAGGAGAAGAAGTTCTCCTCCACGCAGGAGCTGCACGACATGATCGCGCAAAACGCCCGCGAGGCAGAAATGATCGTCAAATAAGCAGTAACGTGAACGAGAGAACCGGCAGTTTTCAAAACTGCCGGTTCTTTTTTTTGCGCGTGTATTTCCCGACAGGCTTTTTCTTTCCGCTCGTTTACAATAATCCCCGACACAATAAATCGACGCACAGGGAGGGGACAGGCTGTGAAGGTGATCGAGCTGCTCAAAAGCAAGGAATGGTCCGGAAAGGTCATCGACTGCGTGCTGCGCTTTGCGCTCTCGTTCGCGCTTGCGGGTGCGCAGGTGTTCGGCGGCTACGCGCCGCTCGCGCTCGGCATGATCGGCGCATCGGGCGCAGGATTGCGGGGGGTGAGCGCGCTGATCGGCGCGTCGGCGGGCGCTGTGCTGTTTCTGCCGTTTTCGCACGCACTTAGGACCTTCGCCGCGGGCGTCCTGATCTTCACGGCGAACAACGCGTTTTTCGATCTGAAACTCTACAAAAAGCGGGCGTTTCTGCCGCTGCTGTGCGCGGGGATGATGTTCTCCGTCGAGTTTGTCTACGTCTTACGCGACGGCGTGGGCGAGGCGGCAAACTGCCTGATGGCGCTGCTGCTGTGCGCGCTCGGCGCGATGAGCGGCCGCGCGCTTTTGTCGACCGGCGACAAGGAAAAGGAGGACCACCCCTACGCGCCGCTTTTCATCCTGCTCGGCGTGCTGATGGCCGCATCCTCGTTCGAAACGGCGGACGGCTTTGCGCCGGGTCGCATCCTCTCGATGCTGGCGGTGCTGCTGTTCGCCTTTGAGCGCGGCAGCGCGTTCGCCATTCCGGCGGCGCTGTGCATCGGGCTGGGGATGGACCTCGGCGCGGGGGGCGGCAGCTTTGTCCACGCGGCGTCATATGCGTTTTCCGCGGTGCTGGTGAACGTCACAGCGCGGGGCAACCGCGTGCTCTCGGCGCTGTGGTTTGCGCTGAGCATTCTGTGCTTTGCCCTGCCGATGAACGCGCACGCGGGGCTTGTGCTGCTCTACGAGGGGCTGGCGGCGACGCTGTTATTCCTGCTGATCCCGTCGCGGTTCCTGCGCGGCAAGCGCCTTTGCAGCGACGAGGCCGCGCAGGAGGACGCCGCCGTGCGCAGAAAGATCGCGGCCTCTGCCGCGGCGCTGCGCGAGCTTTACGACAGCATCGCCCGTCCGCGCACGCTGACGGAGGAAAATCCCGCCGCCATCTTCGACCGCGCGGCGGAAAAGGTCTGCCGCGGCTGTGCGCTGTGCAGCTACTGCTGGGAAAAGGAGTATCAGCGCACCTATACCGCGCTCAACGACGCGACGGCGGCGCTGCTGCGCCGCGGGCAGGGCAGGGGCGAGGATTTCCCCTCGTACTTTTCCGAGCGGTGCATCCATTTTTCATCATTTCTCTCCGCCGTGAACGGCGAGCTGCGCGCCTATCTTCTGCGGCGGCAGTACCGGCGGCTGCTGGAGGACGACCGCGCGAAGGCCGCGTCGCAGTACGCCCAGCTCTCCGAGCTCATGCAGAGCGCGGCGGACGGCGCGCTGCGCCCCGTATCGACGCAGCCGGTGCATTCTTATGAGATCGGTCTTTCGCTGCGCCCCAAGCGCGGGGAACGCGTGAGCGGCGACAGCGCCGCCCACTTTGAGACCGAGGACGGCACGCTCTGCCTGCTGCTCTCCGACGGCATGGGCTGCGGCGAGGCCGCGCAGCGCGAATCGTCGATGGCCGCGCGGCTGTTGGAGCGCTTTCTAAGCGCGGGCATCGACGCGCCGCCCGCGCTCAAGACGCTCAACAGCGCGCTCTCTCTTCGCGCCGAGTCGACCGACAGCTTTACGACAGTCGACCTGCTGACGCTTTCGCTCCAGACGCTCGAGGGCGAGCTCTACAAGTACGGCGCGGCGCCGAGCTATCTAAAGCGCGGAGGCACGGTGCGCCGCGTGACCTGCTCGTGCCTGCCCGCGGGCTTGCAGGAGGGCTCGCCACCGCCGGAGGCGACGCATATCAAGCTCTCGCCGGGGTGCTTTTTCGTAATGCTCTCCGACGGCGTGGCCGACTCGCTTGACGACGAATGGCTGCAAAACCTGCTTGCAGGCTGGGAGGGGCATGATCCCCAGCAGCTCGTCGCGGCGATCTTGGCCGACAGTATGGAAAAGCGCGGCGGCACGGACGACGCGGGTGTTCTGGCGCTCTACATTCCCGAGGATTCGGGCGGCGCGCAGGCGGTCTGAATGCAGCAAAAATTTTCGCTCTTCCCGTATAGCGCCCGCCGCGGCGGGCATACTGGAGGCAGAATGTTTTTCCATCGGGAGGTGCTGCTTTCAATATGGTCAAGGGAACATCGCGGAGAGTGATCGTGGTCGACTCGCCGGATACGGAGCTTTTTGAACAGGCCATTTTCATCGTGCGCAACGACGCCATGAACCGAAACGGCGTCACGGCGCAGCGATTGGTGGACGAAGCCTGCCGCGTGGCGCGCACCTGCGGCCGCACGGCGACATGCAGCAAGCGCAGCTTTTTTAGGCGCGGCTCGCCCGCGCTGTGGGGCTGTATCGGCGCGGGCGGCATCGCGCTGGCATGGTTACTCAGCGTACTCATTTAGTCCATTGTTTTTTCTCCTCCGTTTTTGGGGCGCGGCGAAATTGCCGCGCCCGATTTTTTTGCGCAAAACGGCAAATCAGCGCAAATTTTTAATTTACAAGCGGTTATCAATAGACTATACTATAACCTACCGTATTTTATTTGACGAGGTTATTGCCATGAATGCTGACTTTTCCCGCACCCTTGCCCTGCTGCGGCAGGAAAAGGGGATCTCCCAGCGCAAGGCCGCGAAAGAGCTCGGCATTTCGCAGGCGCTTTTGTCCCACTATGAAAACGGCATCCGCGAGCCGGGGCTCGCGTTCGTCAAAAAGGCGTGCAACTACTACCACGTCTCGGCGGACTATCTGCTCGGGCGCACGCTCGATCGCGACGGCGGCATGATCGACGCCGAATCGCTCTACGATTCGAGCGATGAAAAGGGCACGCTGCGCGGCAGCATCGCCGCGACGCTGCAAAAGAAGATGCTCGTCAACACCGCAGGCGTCCTCTTCGAGCTGCTGGGCAAGACGAACGACCGCACGCTCATCACGTCGGCGGGCAGCTACCTTGGCGGCGCGTTCTACCAGCTCTACCGCGCGCTGCACCGCGCGAGCGGCGGGAAAGAGGGGTACTTCGGTTTAGATGCCACGGCCTACCAGTCCGGCGCAGTGGACGCGCAGATGCGCGCGGACTACATCGCCTACGCCTCCTCGCTCGCGCAGCTTTCCGAAAAGGACGGCGCGTTCGCCTCTATGGAGGATGAAGCGCTCGCGTCCCTCTACCCCGGCCTCATGCAGAGCGTGACGCAGGTACTCCACAGCACCGAAGAAAAGACGAATTCCCTGCTCGGCAGGAAATAAGAATTTCCCCTGCGGCAAAACGCTTGGACGCGCCATTTGGCGCGCGGCGCCGCCTTGCCGACAACAAACAGGAGCAACAGCTATGAACGAAAAGAACATCCGAAATTTTTCCATCATCGCGCACATCGACCACGGCAAGTCGACGCTGGCGGATCGGCTTCTTGAAAAGTGCAACGCCGTTTCTGCGCGCGAGATGGAGGACCAGATCCTTGACAACATGGACTTGGAGCGCGAGCGCGGTATCACGATCAAGGCCCGCGCCGTCACGTTTGACTATACCGCCGCCGACGGGCAGGTCTACACGCTCAATTTGATCGACACGCCGGGCCACGTCGACTTCAACTACGAGGTCTCGCGCTCGCTCGCGGCGTGTGAGGGCGCGCTGCTCGTCGTCGACGCCTCGCAGGGCATCGAGGCACAGACGCTCGCAAACACGTATCTCGCGATGGAGCACGACCTTGAAATTCGCCCCGTGCTCAACAAGATCGACCTGCCCGCCGCCGACCCCAAGCGCGTCAAGCAGGAGATCGAGGACATTTTAGCCATCCCCGCCGAGGATGCGCCCGAAATCTCCGCCAAGCAGGGCATCAACATCGACGCGGTGCTCGAGGACATCGTGCAGAATCTTCCCTGCCCGCAGGGCGACCCGAACGCGCCGCTTCAGGCGCTGATCTTCGACAGCTATTACGACGCCTACCGCGGCGTCATCGTCTACATGCGCTTGAAGCAGGGCACGATCAAGCCCGGCATGGAGGTCAAGATGATGGCCACGGGCGCAACATTCAAGGTGCTCGAATGCGGCTTGATGCGCCCGCTGGGTCTGGAGCCTGCGAAGCAGTTAGAGGCCGGTCAGGTCGGCTACTTCACCGCGAGCATCAAGGACGTGCATGAGACGCAGATCGGCGACACGGTCACAGGCGTCGAGCATCCCGCGAGCGAACCGCTGCCGGGCTACCGCAAGGTGCGCTCGATGGTCTACTGCGGCATTTACACCGAGGACGGCAGCAAATACCCGGATCTTCGCGACGCGCTGGAAAAATTGCAGCTCAACGACGCGAGCTTAACGTTCGAGCCGGAATCCTCTGTCGCGCTGGGCTTCGGCTTCCGCTGCGGCTTCCTCGGCATGCTGCACATGGAGGTCATTCAGGAGCGGTTGGAGCGCGAATTTGACCTCGACCTTGTCACCACGCTCCCGAGCGTCATCTACGAGGTATACAAGACTGACGGCACGATGGTGCGCGTCGACAACCCGCACAACTACCCCAACCCCGCGCACATCGAGCACGCCGAGGAGCCCTACGTCAAGGTGACGATCGTCACGCCGCCCGATTACGTCGGCAATATCATGCCGATGTGTCAGGACCGCCGCGGCGAGTTCAAGGACATGCAGTACCTCGACACCTACCTTGTCGAGATGCATTACGAAATGCCGCTCAACGAGATCATCTACGACTTTTTCGACACGCTCAAGGCCAACACCAAGGGTTACGCCTCGCTCGACTACGAGCTCTCCGGCTACCGCCCGAGCGAGCTCGTCAAGGTCGATATCCTGCTCAACGGCGATCAGGTGGACGCGCTGTCGTTCATCGCGCACCGCGACAAGGCCTACGCCCGCGCGAGAAAGCTGTGCGAAAAGCTCAAGGACAACATTCCCCGTCAGCTCTTTGAAATTCCTATTCAGGCGGCCATCGGCGGGCGCATCATCGCGCGCGAGACCGTCAAGGCCATGCGCAAGGACGTTTTGGCCAAGTGCTACGGCGGCGATATCAGCCGAAAGAAGAAACTGCTCGAAAAGCAGAAGGAGGGCAAAAAGAAAATGCGCTCGCTCGGCACCGTGCAGGTGCCGACAGAGGCGTTCCTCGCTGTCCTCAAGCTGGATGAATAAGAAAACCACGATCAGAAAGACAGTAAAGGAGTGCGATCAGATATGCTTTTGGATCATTATGTCAGTGCCATGGACAGCTGGAAAGGGCGCATCGACAGCGAGACCGATTACGACGCGTTTCGCTGGCACCAGTGGGTGCAGCCCATCGACCTGAACGACGGCAGCGCGCCGTTCACCGGCAAGCTCGGCTTTGCTTTCATCGGCTTTTGCAGCGACAAGGGCGTCGCGCGCAACAAGGGCCGCACGGGCACGGCGCTCGCGCCGGACTTTGTGCGCGGCCAGATGTCGGGCCTTCCGTGCACGTTCTCGCAGGAGGTCAAGCTCTACGACGCGGGCGATATCATCTGCGATGAAATTTCGCTCGAAGAGGGCCAGCGCGAGCTGGGCTGCGCCGTGGAGGAAATTCTGCGCCGGAACCTGTTCCCCATCGTGCTCGGCGGCGGCCACGAGACGACGTTCGGCCACTTCCAGGGCCAGCACAATTTCTTAAAGGACAAGGGCAAGACGCCGGAGCTTGGCATCGTCAACTTTGACGCGCACTTTGATCTGCGCCCGTACGACATGGGCAACTCGTCCGGCACGATGTTCCGCCAGATGGCGGACGTCTGCAAGGCCGAGGGCACGCCGTACCACTATTTCCCCATCGGCATCCAGCAGCACAGCAACACCGTGAGCCTCTTCAAAAAGGCCGAGGAGCTCGGCGTCGACTATGTGCTCGCCAAGGATTTACAGGCCTCGAACTTGGAGTCCATCCTTGAGCGCATGGACCAGTTTCTCTATCAGTGCGACGACACGTACATCACCGTCTGCTCGGACGTCTTCTCGTCCGCGTTTGCCCCGGGCGTCAGCGCGCCGCAGTCGCTCGGCCTCGACCCCGAGATCGTGCTGCCGCTCATCAAGCATGTGCTGCGCACGCGCAAGGTCCGCGGGTTCGATATCTGCGAGATCTCCCCGCGGTTCGACCAGGATAATACGACCGCCAACCTCGGCGCGGTCATTATTTTTGCGGTGGTCAATACATTGTGCAGGCTCAATGGTTTGAGCATCTGAAATTTCAGCGCGCCAGCGCTGCTCCTTATTCCCCTGCGCCGCGCAGGGGAGCGGACAAAGGGGGATACTCTCTTTCACAAAAGAGAGTATCCCCCTTTTGATCCCCCGAGAGAAAGGTTTTAATTGGCAGTCTCAATCTCGAATGACCTTTATGCCTCCGGAATGGGAATGCTTGCGCGCGGCGATACGATTTGCCTCTGCTTCTATCATCCGCTGCCGCTCTGCCCATCTTGTAGCAGTGCGCAGTAATCATCGTCTACCGCCAGTCCCAACAATGCGGCGAGCGCCAGCAATGCCGCATTCGGCAGGCAGTCTGCTGCCAGATGAACGTCACTCGCGCCTCACGATAGTAAGGCGCGGTTGAGAGTGGTGACGAAAAGTAGGGGTTCATGGCGAAGCCATGTACACTGCACCCGATTCCGCAGGCTGAGCAGTTTTTCAAGATCGAGACTGCCAATGTCGGGGGTCGAGGGGGACTCCCCTCGCGTTCTCTTGGGGGTTCAAGGGGGCCATTCTCTCACGTGAGAGAATGGCCCCCTTGCCTTGTGCAGCGCCTTTGGCGCTGCAATCCCCGCGGCCGAAGTGCCGCATAGCGCTTCGCACCCGCGCGAAAAGGAATCGCAACTTCTTTACAATCTCTTAACACTCTGCCCATTCCATTTTCAAATGACCTGCGGTATATTGAAAATAGCAAACTGCATAGGAGTGAGCTTCTTGAAGCACATTTTTATCATCAACCCCGCGGCGGGGAAAAAGGACAGCCGCCAGCGCGTCTATACGATGGCCGAGGCGCTGAAAAGAAATCACAATTTGGACGTTGAGTGTATGCTGACCAAATCGCGCGGGCACGCGACGGCTTTGACGCGCGCCATTGCGGAGACGGGCGACTATGTCCGCTTTTACGCCTGCGGCGGCGACGGCACGGTCAACGAGATCGCCAACGGCATCGCGGGCTTTCCCAACGCCGCGATGACCTGCATCCCCATCGGCACGGGCAACGATTTCCTTAAAAACTTCGGTAAGGACGCCGAGCCGCTGTTTCTTGACGCGGAAAACCTGTGGAACGGTGACGTGACACCGCTCGACCTCATCGACTGCAACGGCAAATATTGCCTGACGATCGCCTGCACGGGCATCGACGCGCGCATCGCCGAGAGCGTACACGAGTTTGGCGCGTCGCCGATGCTCTCGGGCCGCGGGAGCTATTTAGCCAGCGTCGCGGTGAACTTCCTCTTCCACAAGATTGGGCGCAGGTGGCGCGTCACGCTCGACGACGAGGTGATCGAGGACACGTTCGCGCTCGTCTCGATGTGCAACGGCCGCTACTACGGCGGCGGCTCTACCCCCGTGCCGGAGGCCCGCATGACCGACGGCGTCTTACATACGGTGCTCGTCAAGAACGTCAGCAAGGCACGCTTTGCGACGCTTTTCGGCGGCTACAGCGCGGGCGACTACAAAAAGCTGCCGCAGGACATCATCCGCGTCTCGACAGCGAAGGTCGTGCGCATCGAGGCGCTTGAGGGCGACCTCACGACCTGTCTTGACGGCGAGAGCATGCACTCCCAGTGCGTGACGCTCAAACTCGCGGACAAGAAGGTCAATTTCTTCGCGCCCAAGGGCTGCGATCCGGACGCGACGGCGCGGTAACGCGGCAGCTCAATAACGAAATAAATGACAAAAGAGGTCGAATGCTGCGGCATTCGACCTCTTTCGCCTCTCCGGTGGAAAAGCGGACGCAAGCGGGCGGAGGAGATTTTGAATAAGCTGTGAATTTTTGAAAAAATCCCCAAATACCCCTTGCAAATGCCTTGACGGTGCGCTATGATAGCACCGTTGGTTAGCACTCATCAAGTTTGAGTGCTAACCCGCCTGAAACCGTTAAAATTTTTAAAATATACAAGGAGGCACCAAGCCATGAAACTCACACCGCTTGCTGACCGCGTCATCCTCAAGATGGTCGAGGTCGAAGAGACCACCAAGGGCGGCATCATCCTGACCGCCAGCGCCAAGGAGAAGCCCTCCGTTGCCGAAGTCATTTCCGTCGGCCCCGGCGGCATGGTGGACGGTCACGATGTCGTGATGACCGTCAAGCCCGGCGACAAGGTCATCACCAGCAAGTATGCCGGCACCGAGGTCAAGCTCGATGACGAGGAGTACGTCGTCGTCCGCCAGAGCGATATTCTGGCCATCGTCGAGTAAGACTCGCAAAGAGGGAGCAGGCTCCCCCTTTGGATTCCCCACCGCCAGTCTGCGGACTGGCAACGCCGCCCAAGGCGGCTGGGTCAAAGTATTTTTGCCACGCGCATGTCGCGGCAAAAATGATTTAAATTATTTTCGCGTTCCGCGTAATTTCTAATGGAGGTACACTCTTATGTCTAAGCTGATTAAGTCCGGCGAAGAGGCGCGCAAGGCGCTTGAGGCCGGTGTTAACGTTCTTGCTGATACCGTCAAGGTCACCCTCGGCCCCAAGGGCCGCAACGTCGTTCTCGACAAGAAGTTCGGCGCTCCGCTGATCACCAACGACGGCGTGACCATCGCCAAGGAGATCGAGCTCGACGATCCGTTCGAGAACATGGGCGCGCAGCTCGTGCGCGAAGTTTCCACCAAGACGAACGACGTCGCGGGCGACGGCACCACGACCGCAACGCTGCTGGCGCAGGCCATGGTGCGTGAGGGCTTGAAGAACCTCGCCGCCGGTGCAAACCCCGTCGTGATGAAGAAGGGCATGGCCAAAGCCGTTGAGACTGCTGTCTCCGCCATCAAGGCCAACTCCCAGAAGGTCAACGGCACGGACGACATTGCCCGCGTCGGTACCGTCTCCAGCGGTGACGAATTCATCGGCAAGCTGATCGCCGAGGCCATGGAGAAGGTCAGCGCCGACGGCGTCATCACCATCGAGGAGTCCAAGACCGCCGAGACCTACAGCGAGGTCGTCGAGGGCATGATGTTCGACCGCGGCTATATCACCCCCTATATGGTCACCGACACCGAGAAGATGGAGGCCATTGTCGACGATCCCTATATCCTGATCACCGATAAGAAGATCTCCGTCATCTCCGACATCCTGCCCATGCTCGAGCAGCTGGTGCAGGCTGGCAAGAAGCTGTTCATCATCGCCGAGGACGTCGAGGGCGAGGCGCTGAGCACCCTGCTCGTCAACCGTCTGAAGGGCATCCTGAACGTCGTGTGCGTCAAGGCGCCCGGCTTCGGCGATCGCCGCAAGGAGATGCTGCAGGATATCGCCACGCTGACCGGCGGTCAGGTCATCAGCGAGGAGCTGGGTCTGACGCTGAAGGACACCACCGTCGACATGCTCGGCCGTGCCCGTCAGATCAAGGTCACGAAGGAGAACACCATTATCGTCGACGGTATGGGCGATCCGCAGGCCATCAAGGACCGTGTGGCACAGATCCGCGCGCAGATCAACATTACCACCAGCGAGTATGACAAGGAGAAGCTGCAGGAGCGTCTGGCCAAGATGGCCGGCGGTGTGGCCGTCATCAAGGTCGGCGCTGCGACCGAGACCGAGATGAAGGAGAAGAAGCTGCGCATCGAGGATGCTCTGAACGCGACGAAGGCCGCCGTGGAAGAGGGCATCGTCGCCGGCGGCGGTACGATCTTCGTCAACATCATCCCCGCTGTCACCGCGCTGCTCGACAAGGTCGACGGCGATGAGAAGACGGGCGTGCGTATCGTGGCCAAGGCGCTCGAGGAGCCCATCCGCCAGATCGCGGCCAACGCGGGTCTCGACGGCTCCGTCATTCTGGAGAAGGTCCGCACCTCCGGCAAAAACGGCTATGGCTTCGACGCCTACAAGGAGGAGTACTGCGACATGATCGCCGGCGGCATCGTCGATCCCGCCAAGGTGACCCGCAGCGCGCTGGAGAACGCCGCGAGCGTGTCCGGCATGGTTCTGACGACCGAGTCCCTCGTCGCCGAGAAGCCGGCTCCCCAGCCCGCAGCTCCCCAGCCCGGCGACATGGCCGGCGGCATGGGCGGTATGTATTAATCGGCGGTCGGAGTTTCTTACCGTCGGGGCTGCGTCTGATACAAGCAGCAAGAGACCGATGCGCGTCTGCGCATCGGTCTCTTTTTCTGACAATCTGCAAAGTACGAAGGCCCGGAGCATCGCTCCGGGCCTTCGTGTTTAATTCTGATTCCACTCCGTCGCGCTGCTCACGCCGAAGTCGAAGAACTGGCCCCGCTTCTGCTCGAGCGCGCGCTGGTACACGACGCTCGCGCAGCCGATGTCCATCGCACCCGTGCCGATCGGCAGGCACACGATGCGCTGACCGGGCTCGCGGTGCAGCTCGGCGCGCCCGGCGACAAGCTCGCCGATGGTGCAGGTGATGCTTTCGCGCGTGATCTTCCCCTCCGCGGCCAGCTTTGACAGCGCGCCGCGGTGGAGCGTCTGCTCCACATGGTCGACAACGATCTTATCCGCGTGGAGCAGGACGTCGTCCTCGCACTCCTGATACGAGCCCATGGGGAACACAATCGTCTCGGGGGAGAGCCACTCCTCCTTCAGGAACCCGTCCTTCGACTGGGTAACGCAGATGACCGCGTCGCCCTGCGCGGCGTCCTTCGGGTCGTCGCAGAGGATGATTCTGCCGGGGATGGCGCTCTGCATATCCTCCCGGAAGCGCTCGAGTGCGGCGCGGGAGACATCGTAGATGCGCAGCTCCTCGATGTCGAACAGGGTGGAGATGGCGCGGGTCTGCATGTGCCCCTGCATGCCCGCCCCGTAGATGCCGAGGTGGATGGGGCGGCGCTCGCCGTCCTTCAGGCCGAGCAGGTATTTCAGCGCCACGGCCGTCTGCGCGCCCGTGCGCATGTTCGTGATGAGCGCGCCGTCGAGCACGGCGATGAAGTTGTTGATGTGCGGATTCACCAGCAGAATGAGCGAGGAGCAATAGGGGATGCCGCGCTTTTTGCGTTCGCCGAGGTTGCCGCCGGCCCATTTCAGGCCCGCCACATCCGAAAAACCCACATACGCCGGCATCGCGTTCATGAAGCCGTTATAGGGCGGATAGGGCGCAATCTCGCCCAGATCCAGATTGACCTTGGAGGGGTTGACGACCGTGCCGTCGCCCATGCCGCGGAACGTCTTTTCCACCGCGGCGACCACATCCTCCATCGGCAGGAGCGCACGCACGTCCTGCTCGCTCAGCAGCAATGTCTGTCCCATGTCAGAGCCTTCCTTTCTCACTCATGCTCAGGTCTGCGGCAGCAGATCCTGATCCCAGCCGGCGGGGGTGTAGAAGCCGCGGCACTCGGTGTTGAACACCTCGAGCGTGGCGTCGGACTGATAGGCCTCGACGACCTTGCGGAAGATTTCCACCTTGTCGGGGTCGCTCAGGTCGGCGGTGCGGGCGGCGATCAGGTTCCAGTAGTCCTCGATGTCCAGACGGTCGTCGGCGAAGATGGCATCGCTCGCAGACAGGCCGAAGTCGAGGGCGTAGTTGTTGTTGACGATGGCGGCGGTGACATCGGGCAGGGCGGAGACGATGACGTTCGCCTTCAGCTCCTTGATGGTCACGCCGATGTTATAGGTCTGGATGTCGTCGAGCGTGGGGTTGAAGCCCGCGTCGGGGTTCAGGGTGATGATGCCCGCGGACTCGAGCACCTTCAGGGCGCGGCCGCCGTTGGTCAGGTCGTCGGGGATGGCGATGATGTCGCCGTCCTTCAGCTCGCTCACGGAGGAGATCTTGCTGGAGAAGAGGCTCATGGGCGCGATGAAAGTGTTGCCGATATTCTGGATCTCATAGCCGTAGTTGGCAATCTCACCCTGCAGATAGATGCGGTGCTGGAATGCGTTGAGGTCGATCTCGCCGTTGGCGAGGGCGTTGTTGGGGGTTACGTAGTCGGAGAACTGGACGATCTCGAGGTTGATGCCCTCGGCCTTCAGCGCCTCCTGCGCGGGCTTCCAGATGTCGTCATAGATGGCGCCGACGACGCCGAGCTTGACGGTGACGGTGTCGCCGTCGGCGGCGGAGCCGTTATCCTTGGAGCCGCAGCCGGTCAGGGCCAAGGCCAGCAGCGCGATGGCCAGCGCCAGCGCAAAAATTCTCCTGCGTTTCATGTGATTTTCCTCCTGTGATTTTAAAATGAAAGTTGATGGGTGGACAGGATCTATATCATACACTCGATGGACGAGGGTGAGCGCATCAGTGCGTATTCTTCTTCACGACGCGGCCGCCGACAAACTCGATGATGCAGACGATGATGACCAGCACCAGCACGGTCACGTTCGTCACGTCGGCCATGTTGCGGTCGTGGCCGTAGCGGACGGCGAAGTCGCCGAGACCGCCCGCGCCCACGACGCCGGCCATGGCCGTCAGGTTCAGCAGGCTGATGGCGGTGATGGTCGTGCCGCGCGCGATGGACGCGACGCTCTCGCGCAGGTAGACGCGGAAGATGATCTCCAGCGGGCTCGAGCCCATGGAGAGCGCCGCCTCGATCAGGCCGCCGTCCAGCTCGGCCAGCGCGCTCTGTACCTGCCGCGCGAAGAACGGCACCGCGCCGAACACCAGCGGCACAATCGCGCCGCGGACGTAGATGGCCGTACCCATGATCGCGCGGGAGACGGGCAGCACCCACGTCAGCAGGATGATGAACGGGATGGAGCGGAACAGGCTCACAAGCTTGTCGAGAATCTGGTAGATGACGCGGTTTTGCAGGATGCCGCCGGGCTTTGTGACAGTGAGCAGCACGCCCAGCGCCAGACCCAGCACGAACGAAATCGCGCCCGACCAGACCACCATCAGCAGCGTATCGCCGATGGCCTTATAGAAGTCCGGAAGCCGGCTCATGACATTGGGAATCCAGTTATTCAGTAGCTCTTGCATCTTTGATTACCTCCACGCCTACGTTCTTGTCAATGAAATACTCGATGGCCTTCGTGATGTGCGAGCGCTCGCCGCTGATGATGGCCACGGTGCCGCCGATGGGTGCATCCTGCACGATGTTGATGTCGGCGAAGATGATGTTCAGCGACACATCGAACAGCTTCGTCACGACGGAGATGAGCGGCTCGGCGGCGTTGCGCTGGACGTAGGACAAGCGGATGATGAGCTCGCCCGGCTTCAGCCTCGTCACGGGGGAATCCGCCGCGATCAGCTCCTCGACCTTCTGCAGGTTCGAGGTCGTCCGGATGAAGCTGCGGGTGATGTCCTGCCGCGGGTCGACGAAGACATTGAATACCTCGCCCTGCTCGGCCACACGCCCGTGCTCCATGACGGCCACGCGGTGACAAATCTCGCGGACGACGGCCATCTCGTGCGTGATGAGCACGATCGTCAGCCCCAGCTTCGCGTTCAGGTCGCGCAGCAGGTGGAGAATCGCCTTCGTCGTCTGCGGGTCGAGCGCGGAGGTCGCCTCGTCGCACAGCAGCACGCTCGGGTCGTTGGCGAGGGCGCGGGCGATGGCCACACGCTGCTTCTGGCCGCCGGAGAGCTGGCTGGGGAAGGCGTCGGCCTTGTTGCCGATGCCGACGAGCTCGAGCAGGCTCTGCACCTTGGCCGCGATCTGCTCGCGGCTCAGGCCGCTGCCGCGCAGTGGATAGGCGACGTTCCCGGCCACCGTGCGCGAAGGCATGAGGTTGAAGTGCTGGAAGATCATGCCGATCTTTTTGCGCGTCTGGCGCAGCTGCTTCGGCGGGAGGGCCGTCAGCTCCTGCCCATCGAGGAGCACCTCGCCGGAGGTGGGGCGCTCGAGCAGGTTGATGCAGCGCACGAGCGTCGACTTGCCTGCGCCGGAAAAACCGATGATGCCGAAGATCTCACCGGTTTCCACCGTGAGCGAGACGTCCTGCACCGCGTGGACGGCGTGTTCGCCGGTTCCGAAGTCCTTGGAAATGTGTCTGAGTTCGATCAAGTGAATTCCTCCTTTATCCCAAAAGCAAACAAAAAAAGCGGGGAGCTCATGAGCTCCCCGCTTCAGGTCAAACGATGTTCGGGTGGCAAGACCCTTCTGCGCGCTTTCAATCAGCGGCGGCAATTTCGTTCCTGTGCGTATCGGGCAGGCAAATGAGCATGAGCAATTGTGGGCATCGGCATCGCCATGTCCATGTTCATGCACATTAACATTCGAGAAGTGTAAGAGAACATTTCGTCGAAATCCTTTCCGAAAATCATACTGAGGTTGTAGGTATCATAGCACCGTGAAAAACACACGTCAACAGAAAATGCGGGAAAACTCGCAACTTAGTCACACTTGACTAAAGCGGAAGAATAAACATGCGGACAAAATCGGGTAATATTGCCAGCAAATTTGCCGCGCCGTTCAGTTTTGAAATGGAAAAGAGAAACGGAAGCGGTCAGCTTCGTTCCTCCTTCGCTGATTGAATGCCGAAAAAGCGGCGGCCGTTTTCGTTCGTCAGGGCGATGATTTCATCTGTGCTCATGCCGCGAATTTCTGCGAATTTTGCCGCAATATGGGACACATTGCGCGAGTCGTTGCGCGTGCCGCGCACGGGAACGGGGGCCATGTAAGGGCTGTCCGTTTCGAGAAGCACCCTGTCAAGCGGGACGACCTTTGCGATCTCGACGGTCTTCTTCGCGTTCTTGTAGGTCAGCGGGCCGTCAAAGCCCAGGTACCAGCCGCGCTTTATAAGCTCCTGCGCGATCTCGACGCTGCCGGAAAAGCAATGGAACACGCCGCGCACCTGCGGAAACTCCTTCACGATGGCGAGGCAGTCAGCATGCGCGTCGCGGTCGTGCACGATGACGGGGAGACCTAATTCCTGCGCCAGCGCGAGCTGGTCGCGGAAAACCTCCTGCTGGAATTCCCGCGGCGGGTTTTGCTCCCAGTAGTAGTCGAGCCCGATCTCGCCGATGGCGACGACCTTCGGGTTCTTTGCCCATGCGCGCAGCGTGTCGAGGCTCTCGCGCGTGTAGGGCGCGCAGTTTTCCGGATGCCAGCCGACGGCGGCGTAGACGTGGGGATATTGTTCCGCGATCTCCACCGCGCGGCGCGAGGTATCCAAGTCGCAGCCCGGGTCGACGATCAGCCCCACGCCGTTTTCGGGCATGGAGGAGAGCAATTCCTCGCGGTCAGCGTCGAACGCCTCATCGTCATAATGGGCGTGGGTGTCAAAAATCAGATTCATTTCTTCTCCTGCTCAAAGATGAGGTCATATTCAAGGATCGCGCCATTCACCGACTGCGACACAGGCAGAAAGCCAACATAGCGCCAGCCTTCCTCCGCTGCACGGTCGATGATGTTCCGGTATTCGGGGTCAAGCGAAAATCCGCCAAGAATAGACGCATTGGCAGCGACTTTTACATGAAAGTATTCATACATGGCTCTTTTCTCCTTTGCAGGTCCAAAGAGGGTGGGTTTTCGCGCCCCAAGGGCGCGGGGTCATGCGGCGTGCGCGCCGCAGCACCACACCCCCCATTTTCTTTCCCGAGAAAGAAAACGGGCGGTGTGACCGTCCAA
>ERZ772900.915-NODE-915-length-29439-cov-41.944732_pt1 | contig 29439 bp, 27 predicted proteins | sample MGYA00512124_ERZ772900 | MGnify/ENA primary metagenome ERZ772900 (study PRJEB29015, sample SAMEA2737716) | human gut metagenome | biome: human gut; feature: human-associated habitat; material: faeces | place: China | collected 2012 ... | reverse complement strand
CCTAAAAAGGAAGCAGTCCGCTTTTCTCGGTTATAGTTCATTTTGGTGGTTACTGGTGGTTAGAGAAACCACCGAACAGTAGAAAGCGGTCGGCGCATGTCTCTGTGATTATGCGGAACACCAACAACAATTTGATGAAATAAAACATCGCCACACACTCAATGAGGTTGGCGATGTTGCAGAAAGTCGGTATGATTAGAAGATTGATAGGGGGCGAGGGAAAATCTGTCTGTAATGATTATTTCTTTATTATGATAAATTCCACCTTTTGAAGCCCCTTTTTATGGACGTTGGCAAGAATAAGCGCATATCTGACCTCCTCGCCGGAGTTCATGGAGCGGATACGTGTAAACTCGTCTTCTGGAACGACATTCTTGAACATCGGGCCGGATGACTCGTTACGCACCAGACGAATTTTGTCGGTAAAGGGTGAAATGACATACGAGTAAGTTGCTTGATAAGGCACACTATGGAATTTCACCCAGTTCGGGTCTTTATGATCAAGGATAGTTACCAGCCATATACGCGCCTTATCGTAAGATGGTAGCGGCGAAACATTGTCATATTCAACTTTACCATCTATTTTACCTTCATCATCAACTACAATAGTGCTAGCTACGCCATACTTTTCGAAAGGACACAAGTCATAGTATTCTATGTCTGCTTCTGTTTTTATCTCTTTGTCAATCGGAATTTCAGGGTCTGCTACAAGCCTGTCTTGAAGAACACGGATAAGTTCATATCTGCGGTCGGAAGCTTCCGCAGGTGGATTGGCGAGGATTGTGCGCTTTACCGAGAGATAATATTCGTGCCCGCGTTCATAGGTAAAGCCTTTTATCTGTTCAAATCCAAGGTCTTGCCATTCTTCGGAATCACCTTCCGTCTTGACGAGCAAGCACTCTATGGGGTTTTCCTTCATATCATCGCTCCACGCATACGTCACGCCTGTTTCTGCCGACACCAGCATCCTGATTTCTTTGACTGAATCTTTAGGATCATCATCATCGCTACAAGCAGCCAGTCCTGCCATGGCGAGGAATGTCATGAGCAGCATTCTGAAAAAATTTATATTCATCATTTTTTTTTAATTTTAATTGTTCTCTACATAATAATAAACACCGAAAATGCAAAAATATTGCATTGCAAACACATTTTTAATTCCGAGGACTCTGTATCTTAGACTGATACAACTTTTTTGATTATCCACTGCAAGATAATACAAATATTTATATGTTGCAAATATTCAACTTGATTTTGGGGTAAGTTTAATCAAGATTAACAAAAATCACTATATATTAATGTATTTACATAATTTTAGAAGGGAACTCCACCTTCTTCCCAAGGCGGGCTTAGGTCGTCTAGCTTAAGAGAGGAATTTAAGTTTTTATTTGTGTACTTGGGTAGGAGGCTCTCATAGATTAAATCTGTGGGAATTATACGACAAAGCCCCAACCTTATGTGCGGGGACATAAGATTGGGGGAGGAAAGAGAGAAGAGTATGGAGAATTATATGTGGAAATGAATGTTGGAAAGCCACTTCTTGACATCGAAACATGGACACTCCTTGTGGACGCCAGGGAGATCTCTATGACCTAGAATCTCGGCTTCAGGATAGTCGGTACAGAGACTCTTCAGAAGCTCTCGCATCGCAGCCTTCTGGGCTGGCGTGCGGGTGTCGGCAGGATGGGCTTCGGCATCCAGACCACCTTCGTAACAGATGCCGATGCTGTGGGCGTTGTAATGACGGGCATGAGCTCCAGGCTCCGACTCCGGACGGCACGGATAAATCACTCCGTCCTTCGTGATGTAATAGTGATAACCGATGTCACGGAAACCACGGGCTAAATGACACGCCTCCAATTCGCCTACCGTGAAGTCCTGGGTAACTCGGGTGGCACTGCAGTGGATGACGATTAAATTGATCTTTCTCATTGCGCTTAGTGTTTGATTTTTAATGTTAAATGTTAACTTACTATCCCTTGCAGCTCTGCACACAGACGGCAGAGGCGATGGCAGTAAGTACCGTGATGATAAGATTGATGATCTTCTTGATGGTTTCTTTTCTCATAGGCTGATGATTTACTAAAACTTGATTCTACTGAAATGTTCATAACAAGGGAAATATCCTAAGAAGGAAGCTATATAACCCAGGCACCCGTGCAGAGCTTGCTTTTGATGATTGTTGCAGATGATTCCTGCCTCTTGATGCTCTCGGAATGCCCCTGACGCCATACGGCTCCCTTCTTTCTGATTTTACGATTGCCGGCTACATATTTACGTTGTCGCCGCCTCCATCTGTAGAACCGCTATCCGTGGTTCCGCCGCCACCAGTCTGGCTGCCACCACCTCCAGTCTGGCTGCCACCACCTGATGGGTTGTCCTTGCCGGCATCATCCGGATTGCCCGGATTGCCCGGATAGCCTGGATTCTCCGTTGCTGGAGTAGCCAGATTGATGAGCTTGATCGTGGTGTCAAGATTTTCGGTCTTGAGCTCGCCTGTGGCTCTGGCTCTCAACTTCAATCCCATGATGTACTTCCCCACGTTGTAGTTCTCCTTGGTAGGTGCACCGCCCTTCACCTTCAGACCGAGGGAGAAAATGGCGATGTCGGCAAACTTCACATTCTTACCCAAGAGGAGCAGCTCCTTGGTGCAGGCTGCTGCATCGGTAAGCATGCCGAGGATGGCGCCCTTGCTGTAAGGGGTGTTGTGGCTAGCCATGTGAGCGGCGAGCTCTTCGAGTCCGATGGTCTCTTCGGATACTACTCGTGGAAACCATTTGCCGTAAGCTTCGGCAATCTTCTGGTTCGTGTTCTGGTATAAGACAATTCTGATCATAACGTTTAAATGGTTAAATTATTAAAGTTAATCGGCGCTGCGCATTGCCCGTGGTTCTTTCTGAATCACAATGCAAAGATACAACATTCAGAATCCGCCGTTCACGGTTTCTCACGTTTACTCACGGTTTCTCACTGATTTTCACGTCTTTTTCTGAAGATGAGCCCGGATGGATGATTTTCTTCCTATGGCTCGCCCAGATAGTCGAAGATGTGGGCTACCTGTATCGGACTGAATTCCTTCGACCATTTGGTGTAGCCGCTCTTCACCAGAACATCGTGGAGAGGCTTGCAGCGGTTGATCCATCTTCTGAGATGGGCACTTGCCACTTCGGGAGTGGCGTCAGGGAAATACTGAAGAGCTAACTCTTGCTTGGAATAACATTTCTGTTCCATATTGATTGAATTTTAAAAGTGATTCATGTTTGTATGAGGAAGTGACTTACTTAGCTATCGTAAGTGACTTGCTCAGGATGCTTAAGTGACTTGCTCAGGATGCTTAAGTGACTTGCTTAGGATGCCTAAGTGACTTACTCAGGATGCTGGAGATTTTTGCTCCGGTATGACACCTATGACACTTATGACAGGGTTTTCTTGAAATCTCTCTCACGTAGGCGGGCGGGAGGCCTTTCTGGAATTTTTTTCCTGCCTGCCCGCGTGAGAGAAAATTTTAGAAAACAAGTGTCATAAGTGTCATAGTGTCATAACCGACATCAGAACGGAAGGTTGTCGCTGGCATCGATACCCAGGGAAATCTGATAGTTACGGATCTCTTCTGCCGTGCGGATGACGGCTATGAAACCACGGCAGCGTGTTGTGCGGAACTTCCTGAATCCCAGGTCGCTGAAAGCCTTACCTATCTTCTGGCTGCTCAGCTTCTGACTGATGTTGCAGCTGATGATCTGCATCGCTCGGGCTACGGACACAAACTCCCCTGTCTCTCCCTCCGAAGGCTTTCGGAAGTAGAGATCCACCAGCTCCTGTTCGAGGCGTGGCATCTCGAATTTGCTGTTGTGCCGGTTCTGCCGCTCTATCTCCTCATCCGTAAACCAGTAGCGGTAGCCGCTCTTGTAGAGGGCGTAAGCCTGGGCATAGATGCCGGAATGATGGAAGGGATGCAGGCGAGGGGAGACGATGCTCTCTACCTCGAAAGGCAGCCAGCGGCGGGTACCCGTAGGATCGTTCAGAAACTCAGGATTGTTGCCCGTGCCGCAGAAGGTATTGATGTGCTTGCGCTGCTCGGCATAGTGAGCATAGGCGGCTCGCTCGTTGATATACTGCATCGTCACGGCTGCCTTCAGCTGGTTCATCTCTGATGCCGACATCGTATCCAGCTCCTCGCAGCAGATGAGGGCATACTGCGAGAGGGCGATGAGATCATCCTTCGTCATTCGCTTGGCATTGGTCTTCGTGTAGAAGTACTGCTTCAGCTCCGGCGGAAGAAGATAATTGAACCAGGTGGTCTTGTTGGCGCCCTGTCTTCCAATAAAGACCAGGATGACATTGTTGACCGCCTCTGGGTCAAGCCAACCGGCAATCATGCCCACGAGCCATTTTCGCAGGGACTCCTCGAAGCTCAGTACGGAGCTGTCGGCATCCTTCACCTTCACGGTGGCAGCGAGTTCGGCGATGTAGTCCTTGTCGCCCTCTTTCCAGGGTGGAAGATGGGCGAAATAATCCTCGAAGGGATTGAATACGGGCGTATAATCGCTTTCGATGACATTGCGCATGTCCAGCTTATTTACCTTCCGTATGAGTGACAGCTTGGTCCAGAGCGAGTTGACGTGGCGGTCGAGGAGTATCTGCCAAAGTGGCAGCTTGGCTGAGGATGATGCGTCTTCGGGGATTTCCTGGAACTCGTAGCGCTGCGTGATGAGATTGTATCGGAGACGGATATGACCATCGAGAAAATTTCTGATTTCCTCGACCGATGCGAAGCGATTGCCACTGCCTCCATTTTCACCGCCGCCACCTCCTCCTGATGACTTCTTGGAGGCGCCAGGGGTGTTGTCGTAGCACGACTTAATGACCTGTTCCACATCATTATACTCAGGGAACTTCTGGAGTGCCCACTTCTCTACATCGGCATGGGCATAGCGCTTTTTAGCGAGCATATAGCCCACCCGCATCACATAGTTGTTGTGATTGCCCGGTTCGTAAATAATCTTGTCGGCAGCGAGTTTCGGTTTGATGATTTGCTCGTAGTAGGTGTTGATGCGTTCCTGTTTCTTCTGCTGCTGGTTCTTCTTCGTTGCCATGGTATGGAATAGTGAAATTTCCTCGGCGGTGAAGGGCTTGGCACAGGATTTGTAGTATGCATAGGGATCGTAGGCGAGTCCGCTGAGCCGATTGACGTTCTTACACAGAAAGTCGGCTTTTTTGCCAATGAGCTGCTGATAGTAGTCATTGCCCTTGGCGAAGGCAGCGGGGTAGTCATCTCCCTCATAGGGATAGATGACTCGGATACCGTTGCCGCTCATCGTGATGTAGCAGAGCAGGGTATGCGGATCGTCGCAGAGTTTCTGCTTCAGGGCGTTGATTGCCTTGATGTCGGGTGGCACTTCGGGGCATAGATCATCGAAATCTACGAGAGATAGGTGGGTGAGTTGCCGGATGTTCTCCTGGCCCTTGCCTCCTTCGAGGTAGCAGGCTGGGGCGAAGAGGGGCGCATCTGCCTTAAAGGTTTTCTTGCCTGTTTGTCGGTAAGACTGGGTGAGGAACTTGAGTTTCTCATCGGTTTTCATAAATTCGACTAGCTTTTCAAGATCTCCAGATAAAGGAGTCTTGCTGGTCATGTTCTGAAAGAGAGTTACTTGCTTCATCTTATGATTTTTATGATTGTCAGTTAAAGCGGATGTTGTTCCGCCGTATTGAAAGGAGTTGGGGATAAGCAGTATCTCGCTGGTTTCATATTGCAAAGTTACAAAAAAGGATTGAAAGGTCGATTCCCATAGTGGGAATCTAGAAGTATATTTTTTAAATTATTTTAATTGTTTTAATCATGTTTAAGAGTAAAATTATCATTGACATGCATTTATTTGGTGAAACATTGCGCCAGATTATGCAGGAAAATGAGATTGACTTTAAAGAGTTCGCTGCCAGTATGAATATGGGGCCAAAGTACCTTTCGGGAGTCTGAGAAGGTGAGGAAGTTTATAACCACGCTATTTATGTGAGAATCGTGGATGGTCTGGAAGGCTATTTTTCCAATAAGGATGATTATCTGGTTGTAAGAAATAAACTTATCCGTGCTTCGTTTGGGGATGAGGTGACGGGCTAAAATAAAAGAGGAGGGTGTGTCATAAGTCTATGGCGCACCCTTGTTTGTGTGAATAGATAACCCTATGCTAACTGCAAAGAGCTAATGCGTTGTCCAATCTCCTGAACGGCACGATTGAAAATATCTTTCTGCTCGGAATTGAGCGTATAAATATGACCACGAACCTCTGAGCCATTGAGACGCTGAGAGAGCCATGCAGCGCTTTTACCGAAGTATTCCTGTGCGATGTATCGAAGTGGCAGCAACTTGTAATCTTCCTCTGCAAGCTGCTCACGCAAAGTCAGGACTTCATTCTGAAGCTGCTCCATCTTTTGGCTGATGAAAGCCTTCGCCTCCTCTCTATCACTATCAGCAGCATTCAATTTGATGTAGTTTAAAATCTCTGTTTTTCGAGCTTCGCTCTTTTCATCTTCCTTACCTGCAAGAGAAGCATATTCCTTAAGTAAATCCGTGTTATTATTCATATCTATCTTTTTTTTAATCCTCTCCCGAAGGAGGGGAGATTTTTAATTCTTTTTTCTTTTTTCTTTTTTTTATCAGAACTGAAAGCTGGTCTAAAACGCTGTCTGTAAACTTCCAATATGTTTCGTCATTAATGTAATAAGCCTCTCTCAGCCTGATGTAATCACTTAGCAGTTTCTTCTTGATTCTAATCTGCTTTTCTAGCTCTTCTTCATTCATCAGTTGATTTTTAAATAGTTAAACATCTAGTTATCTATTCACAATGCAAAGATACATAAAACTATTTTAATAACCAAACAAAATATAAACTTTCTTTTATGTTCAACTCATTTTTAACATTTGGATACGAAAAAGCCTTTCATCTTTTGCTTGATAACCTTCTCGCTAACACAATAGATTGATGCTAAAGTTTTTTGGGACACCTGCATAAACCACTTTTTTGAATCCACCAAATTTTTCCGCTATTTTCTTACAAAAAAGATTGAAAAAAATATGCGTCCTCATATCCTCTGCCCGTCTTCAGCCATCCTTTCAGTAATTTATCACCTTGAAAGCCAACTACTTCAAGCATTTTCACTGCATTTTGGTTACTTTCCGCCACAATGGCATAAATCTGATGCAAATGCAGCACATTTGATGCATACTGCATCAAAAGACGGATAGCCAACTGTGCCAAGCCCTGATGCTGATGTTCCTTTTTGATAACAATTCCCAGCTCTGCACGCTGATTCCGCGGGTCGAAATTCATCAGATCGATGATGCCCACAGCTTCCTGCTGCTCATTTTCCACAATCAGGCGAACCTGTTTATCGGTATAGATATCTGCCGTTGCTGTAGTAATATAGTCGAGCAACACCTGTCGGGAGTACGGCACATTGGTGCACCCCATCTCCCAGAGACTTTCATCATTCTCCATTTCATAGAGAAAATCCAGATCTTCCGGTTCCAAAGCCCTTAAATGAATCTTCTTATCTTCCATATTCCTCCAAAATAAATATTTTCCTATTATACGTCCTAATCTACCAATTATATGAGCGCATATTATATAATGTACGCTCGTACCTTATATATATTATGCATTTCATCCATATCCATCACATCCCCTTCCGTTATCACCTTCCCTATCTCCTGGGTATAGATAGCCAGCTTGTCAGGCTCATCCGCCCGGAGCGAAAGCTGATGCAGAATTTCACCGTAACTCATCTTGTCGGCATCAAACAGCAGATACTCCGATTCATCCACCACAGAAGGCGTAAAGAACCCCAAACTCTTTCTCATTCTCGCCATCAGCATCCTGACCAGCGCTACGGAAGCACTGGCATAGATGGCAGTCCGGATAGGAAGACTCAAGAGTAGCGACATACCCGCATAATGCTTGCGGAAGAAGATGAGCATCGCCTCATAGAAGACATGTACATAGCGGAAACTGGATTTCTGCGTGCTCTCTCCCTTATAATGCAGGATATCCAAAGGCAGAAAATAGTTATGATAGCCGCCCTTCAATATGCGATAGGAAAGATCGATATCCTCTCCATACATGAAGAAATCCTCATCCAACAGTCCCACCCGATCTAGGGCTTTACGGCGCAACATGCAGAAAGCGCCACTCACCACCTCTATCCGGTTCGGCTGATCCCATGGCAGGAATCCCATATAATAGCGTCCGAACAGTGGATGTTTGGGCAATCGGTTGCAGAATCCCAGCATCTTGAAGAAGGAAACCATCGGTGTAGGCAATCCTCTCCTGCTCTCCCTCGCCCATCTGCCATCCGCATTCAGCATCCTCACACCTGCCGCTCCCGCATCGGGATGGGCATCCATAAAGCGGATGCATTCGCTGAGTACCTGCTCGCCCACGATGGTATCAGGATTCAGAAGGAGTACATACTCCGCCTCGCTCTGACGGATGGCGATATTGTTAGCTCGGGCAAAACCCAGATTGTGGTTACAGCCCACAAACCGCACCATCGGATATGCTTCACGGGGATAGCGGCGCTTCAGATACTCCAGCGATCCATCGGAAGAATGATTATCCACCACGATGATTTCTGCCACATCCTTCTTTCCGGAGGAAGATGAAGAAGATGAAGCATCATCCCCCTGCATCACTTCGAAGGCACGGAGCACCGAGCGGATGCATTGGTCGAGATAATACTTCACGTTATAGCTTACTATGATAACCGAGAGTTTCAATGTCTATCTTAACTATTAACTGTTAACTATAAAACTACCTCTTATTCACCTTCCTCACTGGTTTCCTCGATACATCTGCCTATAGATGGATAAACGAAGAAAAGACAGAGCACAAGGATGATTGCCATATAGCCGAATGCAGGCGACATGGTCTGATAATACATAAAGGTATTGATGAGCATTGGCAGACAGAGCATGTTGATGCGGGTAGTGCCCCAGAAAAGCAGAGCATCGCCCTTTTCTGCCAACAGTTTGCGACGGATTACCTTCAGACTAAACAGCTTCAGCGCCATCGGAATCACCAGGATGGTGGTAAGCTCCATCACTACCAGGATGCCGAACATCATCGTCTGGTTGGCAGCGATATCATTGGCGGTCAGTATCTCCGTTTCATAGAGAACCACCAGCAGAAAAGCCACCAACAGCATAAAGAGGAAGTTGGTCATCAATATTCGTTGTACTTGTTTGATATTCATTTATTTCTATTGATTAAATGGTGTTCTGTTCAGGATACTTCTACCCAGTGTCACTTCATCAGTATATTCCAGTTCATCTCCCACGGAGATGCCTCGGGCTATGACAGAGAGCTTCACGGGATAATCGGCAAGCTTGCGCGAGATATAGAAATTGGTGGTATCACCCTCCATCGTACTGCTCAGGGCAAGAATCACCTCCTTTACTCCTCCCGCAGCCACACGCTGCACCAGAGAATCAATCTCCAGGTCGGCAGGTCCAACACCATCCATCGGCGAGATGATACCACCCAGCACATGATACAATCCATGAAACTGCTGGGTATTCTCCACTGCCAGCACATCCTGCACATTCTCCACCACGCAGATGATAGAGGCATCGCGTCGGGGATCGGAACAGATGGGACACACCTCGGTATCACTGATATTATGGCACACACGACAGTACTTCACCTCGCGCTTCATCCGGGCGATGGCATCCACAAACTGATCCACATCCCCATCCTCCCTACGGAGCATAAAAAGCACAAGGCGCAAAGCTGTCTTGCGCCCTATACCCGGCAGCTTGGAAAACTCCCCCACTGCCTTTTCCAATAATGCAGAAGAATATTGCTGCACCATCACACTAGAGATAAATACCGATTCCCACCTTGAAACCTATTGTAGAATAATCAGTATGCTTCTTGAAGCTCTGATCATAATAGATAGCCGGCTCAATGGTTACCTGCTTGCTGACAAAGTAGGCATAGCCTACCTCCACGCCCGGCATGAAGTCATTGTAGCTGCCCGAATGAGCCACCTTGGCACCAAAACCGAGATACAATCCATTCTGCTCGATATAATATCTGGCCTGAGCTCCGGCAGAGAAGTAATCCTTCACGCCATCCTGACCCGAATGGGTATATTCGGCATGACCCAGGAGCATCCAGTCATCTTCTACAAAATAACCAGCCTTTGCCTGAACACCAAAGTTCAAGTCCTGACTGCCATTATAACTGAGATTGAGACCCGTGAGCGACGCGCCGCAATACTGCTTTCCACTTTCAAACTGAGCATTAGCCCCCAAACTTACCAGAAGAGCTGCTGCTGCCAAAACTAATTTTTTCATACGTAACATTTTTATGTGTTGCTATTATTAATTTTCATATTCTTCCTATACCAGGCAAAGAACCAGACCAGCGCTACCACCAGGACGATGACACCACCCGTATAAGCCACCGGCTCGCTCAATGCCAGAGCCATCGGCGAGAGGAGCAGGAAGGTAGAACATACCACTGTCATCAGCAAGGCTGGCACCAGGGTGATGATGAACGGCTTCTTACGCTGTACCAGATACACGGTCAAAGTCCAGAGTGTGAAGACCGCCAGCGTCTGGTTAGCCCATCCGAAGTATTGCCAGATTACATTGAATCCATCAGGATTTTCCATCTGCCACACCAGAATGCCCATCGTAACGGCAAACAGAGGTACGCAGATATAGAGACGGCGACGCATCGCACGCTGTTCCAGTCCGATAGCCTCGGCTATAATGAGTCGGGCACTACGCAGAGCCGTATCGCCACTGGTGATAGGCGCAGCCACTACTCCCAGCAGGGCAAGCACTCCACCAGCCACACCCAACCAGCTGGAGCAGACAATCTTCACCACGGTAGGAGCATCAAAGTTCTGAATGAGCGACTTTCCGCCATCCACCTGAGCGATAAACTGCTGAGCCACCTCTGGACTCACGCATTCACGCCATCCTCCATAATAGAAGAAGTACATGGAAACCGTAGCCCATATCAGCGCTACCACTCCCTCGGTAATCATCGCACCATAGAATACAGGGCGGCCCAGCTTCTCACTCTTCATGCAGCGAGCCATCAACGGGCTCTGGGTAGCATGGAAGCCACTGATGGCTCCACAGGCGATGGTAATGAAGAGACATGGGAAGATAGGACTCTTCTTGACGAACGGTTCCGTACCCAGCCACGCCGGATTCTCGTTGAGATTGCAGGAAGCCAGATTGCTCCACAACTCAGGCAAGGTTGGCCACTTGATGAACAGTCCTATCATCAGCGCACCTGCCATGAAAAGCAGCGAAAAGGCAAAGAGAGGATATATCTTTCCGATAATCTTGTCGATAGGCAGAAGCGTGGCGATGATGTAGTAGATGAAGATGAGGATAATCCAGAACATCTTACCTCCCACAAACGAGCCAGAACTGCAGATGCCATCCAGAATAATGGCAGGACTATATACAAACACGGCACCCACCATCATCAGCAGCAGTACCGAGAACACGAGCATCACCTTCTTGGTGTTGCCACCCAGATACTTGCCCACCAGCTCCGGCAGTCCAGCGCCATCATGGCGGATACTGAGCATACCACTCATATAATCGTGCATGGCACCGGCAAAGATGCAGCCAAACACAATCCACAGATAAGCCACCGGTCCATACCAGGCACCCATGATGGCTCCAAAAATCGGTCCAGTACCAGCAATATTCAGGAACTGAATCATAAAGATTTTCCAACTAGGCAGCACCATAAAGTCAACTCCGTCGGCTTTTGCCACTGCTGGCGTAGGACGGTCGTCAGGACCGAAAACATGCGCCACAAATTTTCCATAAAGGAGGTAACCCAATACCAGGGCTGCCAAACTAATGATGAAACTGACCATTTTCTTTTATTGTTTTTTTGAATTCTCTCTTCTTTTTAAACCTAATCGCATTTTTTCATACGAATTGCACCGCAAAAGTAACATTTTTATTTGAAATACGAAAAATTATCCGTATCTTTGTTGCCAAATTGAAAGAATATGAAGAAATTATATACATTTTTAATGTTTTTAGGCAGTATTTTACCTGCACAGGCTCGCAATATACCTGAAAAGAAGCAGATACTGCCGGGGGCCAGCATCATATACAACAGTCTGGCGCCCAAGCACGAGGTAAGAGCCGTATGGCTCACCACCATCGGCGGAATCGACTGGCCTCACTCCTACTCCCAGTCGCCCTACTCAGCCAAGAAGCAGCAGCAGGAACTCTGTCAGATCCTCGACCGCCTGCAGCAGGCTAAGATCAACACCGTACTCATCCAGACCCGCATCCGTGGCACCATGATCTATCCTTCCGATTACGAACCTTGGGATGGATGCCTCTCGGGATTCCCGGGAAAGACGCCGGGCTACGATGCCCTGCAGTTTGCCATCGACGAATGTCACAAGCGCGGCATGGAGCTCCATGCCTGGGTGGTTACTATCCCTGTAGGTAAATGGGAGGCACTGGGATGCAAGAGCCTCCGGAAGAAATTCCCAGGACTCATCAGAAAGATAGGTGCCGATGGATACATGAATCCGGAAGACAGCCGCACAGGTGATTACCTTGCAGGAATCTGCCGCGAGATTACCCACCGATATAATGTGGATGGCATCCACCTCGACTATATCCGATACCCGGAAACCTGGAAAATCAAGGTGAGCCGTGAACAGGGAAGAAACTACATCACCCGCATCGTGGAGAAAATCCACAATGCAGTGAAGTCGGAAAAGCCTTGGGTCAAGATGAGCTGCTCGCCAGTGGGCAAATACGATGACCTGAGCCGTTACTGGAGTCACGGATGGAATGCCAACACCAAGGTTTGCCAGGATGCACAGGGATGGCTGCGCGACGGACTGATGGACGAGCTCTTCCCGATGATGTACTTCCGTGGCGAGAATTTCTATCCTTTCGCCATCGACTGGCAGGAGCAGAGTCACGGCAAGATCGTGGTGCCTGGACTCGGCATCTACTTCCTCGACCCGAAAGAGGGAAAATGGAACATTGATGACGTGACTCCTGAAATGTACCTCACCCGCAGCATGGGAATGGGATACTGCTTCTTCCGAAATAAGTTTCTACTGGACAACAAGCAGGGCATCCTCGATTTCACAGAGAGATTCAACGAATATCCATCGCTCGTACCGCCAATGACCTGGGCAAGCAACCGCCAGCCGCAGCAGCCACAGGCACTCAGCGTAAGAAGCGAAAAGGGGAATGTTCAGATTTCATGGAATAATCCGTCAGAATATACCGATGGAACTGCAATTCCTACTCCCTATATATATAATAATGTATATGCGAGCAGAACTTATCCCGTGGATGTTACCGATGCCAGAAACCTCATTGCGGCTCGACATCTGGGCAACGAACTGCTCTTGAAGTGGGAAGATGACGACCAGCCACTCTATTTTGCCGTTACTTCGATGGACGGATATGGCATAGAAAGTAGCGCTACCCAGGAAAACAGTCGAGATTTCAGCAGAAAATTGACCGCCTGGGGTGCAGCCAAGATGTTGCACTGTGATGCTAAAAACGTACATTTGCCGGAAATCGCCAAAAAGTTGGATACAAACGTCTTTTTGGTCGAAACCCTGCAAGGTACGGCTGTAGGACACCTTGTGAGCGAACACAATCTGATAGATATCAGTAGGTTAAGCAGTGGAACCTATCGTCTTTGCAGCATCAATCAGCGGGGTGTGAAGCATACGTTGGGAACGTTCTACAAGAAAAAAATTGCAGAAAATTAAAAAAAACTGCAGAAAAATTTGGTGGAATCAAAAATTTGTAGTACCTTTGCACTCGCAATTCAGAAATGAGGCTATCAAGAAGATGCACCCTTAGCTCAGTTGGTAGAGCAACTGACTCTTAATCAGTGGGTCTAGGGTTCGAATCCCTAAGGGTGTACAAAAAAGGTGTTATCCGATTGGATAACACCTTTTTTGTATCTATATTTTAACAGGCCTTAGTGGGTCCGTATCCACCAATTTGTGTATTTTTTCGACTCTTTAATTTCTGAGCGTGTAGACGGGTCAGAAATGGTGATGCCGGAGAAGTGGTCCACTTTGGTCTTCTTGTTCGTAGAGCCGGAGTATATGTACTCTGTAGCCGCTTTGTACGGCACAAGACGTAGCAGCACGTTGTGGAACTGCTCGTAGGCGTCGTTATCGTTTGTGCAAAGCTGGCGCACATAGTCGTCGAAGTCGAAGAATATGGTAGGCTTGTATGTCTCGCCGTCGAGGTCCTGCACGTTGTCGAGAAGGCTAAGGTCGAACGTGTGCGTTGCGTTGATGCTCTTCATCATGGAAGCCATCTCGTCAACGTATCTGCAATCAATTACGCCGATTGTGCCGTAAGGTGTGCCGCTGTTCGAATAGAACTCGTAAAAGCCATTGCATAAAGCCTTGTAGTCGGGCTGTGCGCTCATCAGATGCTGGTATATGTTCTGGTAAGGCATGCCGTAAGCCATTACTTCGCTTGTAGACGCAATGATGTAGTCGGTTACATCCTTCAAGTCGTAAGCCACCTCCATGCTCGACATGTAGCAGTCGTCGAACATGATGAACTGCATCTTCATTCCTGCAGCCTTGATGCTCGTTGCGAAGTCGACGATATCTATTCTGTATTCCTCAGATAGTCCGCCGAAGTAGCGCGACTTCTTCGGGTTGAACACTGTAGAGCTTGGTATCCATCCCATGCCGTGACAGCCCACAATCATGGCGTAGCGGTTGGCTGGTGCGTATTTCTTCACTTTGTTGAACAGTTCTACTCTGCCGTTCGTTGTAAGATAAGTGGGCGATGAGTATTTCTCGAGCGTGTCCTGCGTGCATACGCCCTTCTTGTATCTGATGTCTATCAGTGCGCTCTGCTTTTTGTCCTTTGCTATGAACACTATGAGACGTGTGTTGTCCAGTCCCTTGTTCCTGACAATGGCTGCTTTCATGTCGTTGATATTCGCATGTAGAAAACTGTAGAGGTTGTTGCTGTAGGGCATGAAGACGAAGATGGTTTTCTCTGCCGTTTGCGGTTCTGGCGGCATGATTGGGTCTTCCTCCTGGCACGCGCTGAAACAGAGCATCAGAAGCGAAATAAATGCGAGTTTTAGGAACTTATACATATTATATATATTAGTAGTAGATTTATATGTATATCTGTATTAAAAGGACAGGAGGCTATGGTCTCCATGCCGTAGCCTGCGCTGTTGTGGCGACTTTCGGTCGCCGGGCGCAGACTATAGTGTGGAAATCATCGCCTCCTGCGGTTTTTGTATTGTAAGCGTTTTTGATGACTCAAGCGTTTACTTGTTCTTCAGTGCTGCGATAGATTCCTTCAGTGCAGCGATCTTCTCTTCAGAGTCGCTCTGCTTCTTGCGCTCGAGAGCTACAACGGCTTCCGGAGCGTGAGCCACGAACTTCTCGTTAGAGAGCTTCTTCTTGATGCCTGCGAGGAATCCTTCGAGGTGCTTCAGCTGAGCTTCCTGCTTCTCTATCTCGGCAGCAACGTCAATCATATCGCCAAGTGGTACTGCGAACTCGTCTGTGCCCACCATGAAGGCAGCAGCCGTTGTGTCCTTCTCAGATACTACGTTGATAGCCGAGAGATTAGCCATCTTCTTTATTACTGAAGCGTAAGCCTCGTAGTTGTTCTGCTGCAGTGCCTGCAGTTCGAGAGCATCCTTGTTCGGGATGTTCTTCTGGTTGCGCACGGTGCGCACGCCAGCCACGATGAGCTTCACGTTCTCAATAGCTGCTACTATGGCGTCGTCGTCGGCAGTAGGCGCATCGAGCTTCAACTCAGCGCGCATGATCGATTCGTTCTCCTTGCGGTCGTAGATGTGCTGCCAGAGTTCCTCTGTGATGAACGGCATGAACGGGTGCAGCATCTTCAGCAGAGTCTCGAAGAAAGCGAGTGTCTGCTCGTAGCTTGTGCGGTCGATAGGCTGGCCGTATGCCGGCTTCACCATCTCGAGATACCAGCTTGAGAACTCGTCCCAGAACAGTTTGTACACAGCCATAAGTGCCTCAGAGATGCGATACTTAGAGAAGAGGTCGTTCACCTCAGCGTTGGTCTGCTTCAACTTAGCCTCGAACCACTTTGCTGCGATATTGTTAGCCTCTGGCTGCTCGGTATCAGCCACCTGCCAGCCCTTTACAAGACGGAATGCGTTCCAAATCTTGTTGTTGAAGTTGCGTCCCTGCTCGCAGAGGCTCTCGTCGAAGAGAATATCGTTGCCGGCAGGAGCCGAGAGCATCATGCCCATGCGCACGCCGTCGGCACCATACTTCTCAATGAGGGCGATAGGGTCGGGCGAGTTGCCGAGTGACTTCGACATCTTTCTGCCCAGCTTGTCGCGCACGATACCTGTGAAGTATACGTTGCGGAACGGCACATCCTTCATGTACTCCTCGCCAGCCATAATCATACGGGCTACCCAGAAGAAGATGATGTCCGGACCGGTTACGAGGTCGCTTGTGGGGTAGTAGTATTTAATCTCCTCGTTGCCTGGGTTGTTGATACCGTCGAACAGCGATACAGGCCAGAGCCATGAAGAGAACCAAGTGTCGAGTGCGTCCTCGTCGTGAACGAGCTGGTCGGCTGTGATGTTCTCGTAGCCCTTAATCTTGCGAGCCTCTTCGAGCGCCTCCTCTGCGGTGAGTGCTACTACGTACTTCTCCTCTTCGCCTTCGGCTGTGGGCAGGAAGTAAGCCGGGATGCGGTGACCCCACCAGAGCTGGCGCGAGATACACCAATCCTGAATGTTCTCCAGCCAGTTGCGGTATGTTGTTACGTACTTTGTCGGGTGGAACTTGATCTTGCCCTCGAGCACCGGCGGCAGAGCGATGTCTGCGAAGTGCTTCATCGAGAGGAACCACTGCTTGCAGAGGCGCGGCTCTACGGCTGTGTCCTGGTTGCGCTCCGAGTAGCCCACCTTGTTGTCGTAGTCCTCAATCTTCTCTACCAGTCCGGCAGTCTTCAGATCCTCTACAATCTGCTTGCGCACGTCCATGCGGTCCATGCCTACGTACATGCCTGCAGCTTCAGAGATGGTGCCGTCTGGGTTGAAGATGTCGATAGTCTCGAGGTTGTGCGTCTTGCCGAGTGCGTAGTCGTTCACGTCGTGAGCAGGAGTAACCTTCAGACAACCAGTACCGAACTCGATATCTACGTAGCGGTCCTCGATAACCGGGATAACGCGGTTCACCAACGGTACAATCACCTTGTGTCCGCGCAGCCACTGGTTCTTCGGGTCCTTTGGGTTAATACACATTGCTGTGTCGCCCATGATTGTCTCTGGGCGTGTTGTAGCTACAACAGCGTAGTAGCGTCCGTCGGCGTCCTGATGCAGCACTTCGCCCTCGCAGCCAGTCGGCACAACCGGGTTCACGTCTGCGTCAGCTACATAGTAGCGAAGGTTGAACAAATGGCTTTTCTCGTCGCGGTAGATAACCTCTTCGGTAGAAAGCACGGTCTGTGCCTTCGGGTCCCAGTTCACCATGCGCAGACCGCGGTAGATAAGTCCCTTTTTGTAGAGGTCCACGAACACCTTCAGCACGCTCTCAGAGCGCTTCTCATCCATAGTGAACGCTGTGCGGTCCCAATCGCAAGACGCACCGAGACGACGCAACTGCTTGAGGATGATGCCACCATGTTCGTTCGTCCAGTTCCAAGCGTGCTCAAGGAACTGTTCGCGTGTGAGGTCGCGCTTCTTGATGCCCTGTTCTGCAAGACGGTTTACTACCTTAGCCTCCGTAGCAATCGAAGCGTGGTCGGTGCCAGGTACCCAACAAGCATTCTTTCCCTCCATGCGTGCGCGGCGCACGAGGATGTCCTGAATGGTGTTGTTGAGCATGTGGCCCATGTGCAACACGCCAGTCACGTTTGGCGGCGGTATAACGATAGTGTAGGGGTCACGTCCGTCGGGCTTGCTACTGAAGAGTTTGTTGTCAAGCCAGTACTGATACCATTTCGATTCCACTGCTTGTGGATCGTATTTGCTTGCTAATTCCATACTGATTGTATCTGTTTTGTTTATATTCTATATTTCTTAACTTGCAAAATTAGTAAAAATACGTGGGATAATCGCCGTTTTAGTTCAATAATTATATAATAATGTGTTAAGTGTATGCTATAATTTTGGCTTGTGTTGGAATATATAGCAAATGGTGGATATGTATAACAAAAAAGAGGATGTTACATGAAGTAATATCCTCTTTTTGTGACTCCGGCAGGATTCAAACCTGCAACCTTCTGATCCGTAGTCAGATGCTCTATTCAGTTGAGCTACGGAGCCATTGTTTAAAGCTTTAAGTGTTGTTCCTTAAAAGCGAGTGCAAAGGTAGTGGTTTCTGATGAAACTGCCAAATGTTTTTGTGACTTTTTTGAAGAAAATGTTGAAAAAGTTGATTTCTTTACTTTAAATTCTCTTCTGTAGGCGAATTATATAATAAATTCGTATCTTTACACACCATTTGATGGTAACGTAGCTATTCGTATGAATAGTGTTACATACATGCTATTAACGTAAATCAGTATAATAAGAATGTATAATCTATATAAATAATAAAGTATGATAAGTTTTCTTTTATCTATTGTGGTGAGTATTGCGTCATTTGGCGCAGTGGGCAACAATGAGTCGGTGAACAATGCTGAGGCGATAAACCGCGCCATAGAGCATTGCGCCGAGCAGGGTGGTGGACGCGTGGTTGTACCATGTGGTGAATATTACACGGGGTCGATATATCTGAAGTCGGGTGTTATGCTCTTTCTTGAGCAGGGTGCTGTGCTGAAGGGGGTGCAGGACATAGATGCTTATGCTTCCTTGAAGACCACGCTTGACCTCTCGCGCTACGAGAGTGGGCAAGGTACGGTGAATTATAACTCTGCTACCGATCCACAGTGGTCTAAGGCGATGGTGTTTGCTGTCGGTGTGAGTAATGCTGGCATTGAGGGTAAGGGATGCATTGACGGAGCTGATGTGCGCAATCCGCTTGGTGAGGAACACATGCGCGGTCCGCATACCGTGCTGATGGCTGGTTGCAAGCATATGAAGTTTGAAGGTTTCAGTGTGAAGCGCTCCGCCAACTATGCTTTTCTGGGCTACCAGATAGAAAAGTCGCAGTTTCATAATCTATATATAGAAGGCGGATGGGACGGCATACACATCCGTGGGGCGAAGCGTGTGGAGATTGCAGGCTGCGAGATGCACACTGGCGACGATGCTATTGCGGGCGGTTACTGGGAGCGCGTGAGCATCAACCATAACGTACTAAACTCTTCGTGCAACGGCATACGTATGATTATGCCATCGGTAGGCTTGGACATTACCGATAACGAAATATATGGTCCTGGAAAGTTTGAACACATCACATCGCACCGCACACGTTCTGAGGCAGCTGTAAATCTTGAGCCTGGCGGATGGGGTAAGGCTCCGGGACGCATGGATAAGATTCGTATTCTGCGCAACAAGGTGAGCTATGTTCTAACACCGCTCTGCGTTACGCTTAGTGATGACAATACGATGGGGCGTTTATTGGTGGAAGACCTTGAGGCTCGTGGCATAACACGTATGGCACTATCGGTGAAGAGTTGGGGTAATGCGCCTACCGATTGTGTGGTGATGCGTCGTTGCGATATGGAGTTTGATGGCATCGATGATCCTGCATTGCCTGCATGGTTCGAGAACCGTCCTACTGACCAGTGGCCCGTTTTTCCAGTTTGGGGCATGTATTTCCGCAATGTTAAGAAGGTGGATGTGCAGGATGTGAAGCTGTTTGTAAAAGGAAAGGAGTATCGTAAGGCGTGGATGGTGGACAATGTGAAGAAGCATAACCTAAATGTGGTTGATGTTCGTTAAAAAAAATTGAGGGCAGCCAATAAACTGCCCTCAACCAACACAAAAACTAAACTAGACTTAACTAAGTTAATTCAAGACTTTCACAAGCCCTCAATTACTGGTTGCAAATATAATGAATATTTCTGTTATATGCACAATATTGTTGCTAAAAATATCTTAACAAGAATAAAAAACTTCATAAAATTTATATTTTCTATGAATTTGTAGCTTTATTGAGCATAATATAATCCAAGATTACCATTGAAGCCATGGCTTCTACGATAGGTACTGCACGTGGTAGCACGCATGGATCGTGGCGTCCTTTGGCGCATAGAGTAGCAGGATTGCCTGCATTGTCTACAGTTGTCTGCTCTTGAAGAATGGTTGCAGTTGGTTTAAACGCTGTGCGGAAGTAGATATCTTCACCATTGCTTATGCCTCCTTGTATGCCCCCACTATGATTTGTAACGGTGCGTATGCTTCTATCTTCTGTTATGAATGCGTCGTTCAGTTCGCTGCCGCGTGCAGTAGCGCAGTTGAAACCTTCGCCATATTCGAATCCTTTTGCAGCGTTGATGCTGAGCATTGCAGCACCGAGCATTGCGTGAAGCTTGCCAAATTCGGGTTCGCCGATACCCTTAGGACAGCCTTTCACTACGCACGTCACCACACCACCGATGGTGTCGCCCACGGCTTTCATCTCGCCGATGAGTTGCTCCATGCGTTTTGCTGCGATGGGGTCGGGGCAACGTACGGGGTTGTGCTCTATCTCTGCGAAATCGTACTTAGTGTAGTCGCGGTCGAGGATGATATTACCGACCTGTGATGTGTAGGCAGTGATGCTTACGCCCATTTGTCGTAATGCGAGTTTGGCGAGTGCTCCTCCCACACAACGACTTATGGTGATGCGTGCCGACGAACGTCCGCCACCACGATGGTCGCGTATGCCGTATTTGCAGGTGTACGTGAAGTCGGCGTGTGAAGGCCGGAAGAGACTACGCAAGTCGTCGTAGTCGGCAGAATGTTGGTTTGTATTGCGCACAATAAATCCTATGGGGCAGCCAGTTGACTTCCCTTCGAACACCCCACTGAGCAGTTCCACTTGGTCTTGCTCGTTGCGTTGTGTCGTTATATGGCTTTGACCAGGGCGACGACGGCGGAGCTCATTTTGTATGAACTCCATGTCGATCAGAATGCCTGCCGGCATTCCGTCGACCACGCCACCGATAGCCTCACCATGACTCTCACCGAATGTGGTGAGAGTGAATAGTGTTCCGAATGTATTGTGCATATTTGCTTTTTAGTTTGTTCTTCAATCTGCATTAATCTGCAGGAGCGTTTTAGTGGTGGTGTCCGCAGCAACCTCCCTTATGCTCGTGATGTCCGCAGCATCCGTCTTCGTGGTCGTGGTGTCCGCATCCACCCTCGTGATGTCCGCATCCACCCTCGCAACCACCGCAGTCGCCTCCGCAACCGCCACCGTTCATGTGGCTGAGCATAGTTTTAATCTCATCCTTTGTTGCCTCGCGGTTTTCGATGATATAGCCCTTGAAGTTAAGTTTCTTGCCTGCGAGTGGGTGGTTGAGGTCTACCTTAACAGCAGCATCACCAATTTCGAGCACTGTGCCGATGAAGAAGTTGCCGTCCTCGTTCTTCAGAGGAATCTGTGCCCCCTTGAATATATTCTTGCTGTCGAATTGTCCGTCGACAATGAACATCTCCTTGTTGAGTTCGATGACGCGTGATGTCTCATACTCACCGAATGCCTTCTCCTTGTCGAGTTCAAAATCGAATTTATCACCTCGATTCAAGTTTTCAAGACGCTCCTCAAGAGCATCTAAAGCTGCATCGAAGCCAGTGATGAATACGAAAGGCTGTTCCTTTGTGGTTTCCTCTACGAGTGTGCGCTCTCCGTTCTCGCTGATTGTGAAGAGTTGATACTGTGCTGCGATGAGCTTGTTTGTCTTATTTTCCATTATTTTGTTTGTTATATTTATTTCGTAATGTGTGTGATGTAAGTGCAAAGTTAGTGCAAATTAAGCGCATTGCAAAATAAAGTCTGCTTTTTGTTGCAATGGAGTCAGTGGCGTTATTCGTTGTAGATAGCCACTTTGATTACACCATCCTCCCTGTTTTCGAACAGTTGATAAGCCTCTTCTATTCTGCTGAGTGGAAAGCGATGTGTTATGAGTGGTGTGGTGTCAATATTTCCTTGTTCTATGAGTTGCAGCACCTCCTCACAGTCGCAGCCGTCTACACCGCCAGTCTTGAACGTGAGGTTCTTGCCGTACATGTCGGGCAGGGGCAGAGTTTGCGCCTCGTCGTATAGGGCTACGATTGTTACGATGGCATTGGGACGTGCACACTGCCAAGCCAGCTGGAACGTGTCCTTGCCTCCGGCTACCTCCAACACTCTGTCGGCACCGCCGTGATCGCTGTTGGCTTTTACGAAGTTGTCGCACTCCTTTGGTGTTGTAATCAGAACATCCTGGTAGTGTGCTCTAATGAAGTTGCGACGTTCTTCCGACTGTTCGCAGACGATGATGCGCTTCGGTTGTTTGAGCATTACACTGAGCAGTGTGCAGATGCCCGTAGGACCTGCTCCGATGATGAGCACAGTATCCTCTTCGGTTATCTCGCTGATGCGTGCAGCCCAATAACCAGTAGCAAGCACGTCGCCCACGAACAGGGCCTGCTCGTCTGTAACGCTGTCGGGTATGCGGTTCAGTCCTTGCTCTGCCAATGGTACACGTACATACTCGGTTTGTCCGCCGTCAATGCGACAACCTAAAGCCCATCCTCCGTGCGGCGAAGTGCAGTTGTTCACGTATCCGTGTTTACAGTAGAAGCACTCGCCGCAGAATGTTTCGACGTTTACCGTTACGCGATCGCCAACTTTGAAGCCTTTCACGTCGGCTCCGAGTTGCTCTACGACGCCCACCATCTCGTGTCCTACGGTGATGCCAGGCACTGCTCTTGGTACGCTTCCGTGCTTGATGTGCAAGTCGCTTGAGCAGATGCTTCCTAATGTGACGTGTACGATAGCATCTGTAGGTTCGATAATTGCAGGCTTTTGTTTGTCAACTAAGGCAAACTCACCTTTATTTATATATGTATATGCTTTCATTATGTTTGTATGTTATACGTGCAAAGGTACAAATAATATAATAAAGGTGGGTGCTTTTTTCACTATATGCAATAAAAAACGCAGAAATCTCTTTAGTGTTTCGCCGTTTTTGTGTAATTTTACCAAAAATAAAAAACAAAAGCTTATGATTGATTATCTTGCACAAAATCTTTGGACTCTTTGGGCTGTACTTGCAATGGTGTGTCTTGTCTTGGAATTGTCGTCTGGCGATTTCTATATCACCTGTTTTGGTATTGGTGCGGTGTGTGCGCTTGTCGCCTCCTTGTTCGCTCTGCCGTTTTGGGCACAGGTGGTAATATTTGCCGTATTCTCCGTGTTGTCTATATATTGCATCCGGCCACATCTTGTACATATGCTTGATGCCGAGGGCGGTCAGCGCAAGAGCAATGCCGACGCCATCATTGGTAGAGTGGGCAAGGTGACGGAGACCATTAAGGCTGGCGATTACGGCCGTATGAAGCTCGATGGCGACGACTGGAAGGCGGAGTCTGACGAGACGGAGGATCTGCCGGTGGGTACGAAGGTGCGCATCATTGGTAGAGAGAGCATCATTGTGAAAGTTGAAAAAGCGTAAGCTGAGTATTTAAAGGTTAGCAATAAACAACTAAATATAAACGACTAAATATTAACAACTAAAAATCAAACACTATGGAGTTTATGACAATCTTTCTTATTGCACTTGTAGTGCTTGCTGTTGTCTTTGTAAAGATGGCAGTCGTCATCATCCCTCAAAGCGAGACAAAAATCATCGAACGTCTTGGTAAGTATTATGCAACGCTTAGTCCGGGCGTAAACATTATCATACCTTTCATTGACCGTGCAAAGACCATCGTTGTCAGTGTGCGTGGACGCTATGGCTATTCAACCACTATCGACCTTCGCGAGCAGGTGTACGACTTTGATAAGCAGAACGTAATCACGAAGGACAACATCCAGATGCAGATTAATGCGCTGCTTTATTTTCAGATAGTTGATCCGTTCAAGGCTGTCTACGAAATTGACAACCTTCCGAACGCTATTGAGAAGCTCACACAGACAACGCTGCGTAACATCATCGGCGAGTTGGAGCTCGACCAGACCCTTACCTCTCGCGATACCATCAATACTAAGCTTCGCGCCGTTCTCGATGATGCTACCGACAAGTGGGGTATCAAGGTGAACCGCGTAGAGTTGCAGGATATCATTCCGCCGTCAAGCGTGCTTCAGGCAATGGAGAAGCAGATGCAGGCAGAGCGCAACAAGCGTGCGGCAATCCTTACATCAGAAGGCGAGAAGCAGTCGCAGATCCTGCAGTCGGAGGGCGAGAAGGCTTCTACCATCAATCGTGCTGAGGCTGCTAAGCAACAGGAAATCTTGCGTGCAGAAGGCGAGGCGCAGGCCCGCATCCGCAAGGCAGAGGCTGAAGCAATCGCTATAGAGAAGATTACGGAGGCTGTGGGCAAGAGCACCAACCCTGCCAACTATCTGCTCGCTCAGAAGTACATCAATATGATGGAGGAACTTGCCCAGGGCGACAAGACAAAGACTGTATTCATGCCGTTTGAGGCTACGAACATGTTGGGCAGCCTTGGTGGAATAAAGGAATTGTTTAAGGAAACTGGAGATAAGTAAAAGAATTTAAGAAAACATAAATGAACATGAACATTTGTATCTTTGTTGGCGCACGTCCCAACTTCATAAAGATAGCCCCAATCGTTCGCGCCGTTGTCAAAGCTAAGGCTGAGGGCAAAAGCGTAAGTCACAGTCTCGTGTATGCTGGTCGTGAGGACGACCCTACACTCGAACCATCGCTCTTCGACGACCTTCAGATTGGTCGTCCTGACGTATGCTTAGGCGTGGAGTGTAAGAACCTCAACGAACTGACAGGTCAGGTGATGTCTGCCTTTGAGTGCTACCTTCAGGAGCATAAGACGGATGTGGTGATTGTGGTTGACGACCTCGCGTCTACAATGGCTGCTGCCATCGTTGCGAAGAAGCAGGGCATTCGTCTGGCGCATCTTGTGGCAGGCACACGCTCGTTCGACATCTCTATGCCGAAGGAGATAAATCGTCTCGTTATCGACGGACTTTCCGACTTGCTCTTCACGGCAGGCATCGGCGGCAACAGTGCTGCAACACGCGAGGGTGCCGAGTCGTCAAAGATATATATGGTTGGCAATATCCTCATGGACACGCTGCGCTTCAACCATCAGCGTTTCGCTCGTCCTGCAGTGATGGACAATCTTGGTCTGACCGAGAAGAGATACATAGTGTTCACACTCAACCGCAAGGCTATCATCGGCAACGATGACGAACTGCGTGCGCTCCTCGTGAGCATGATGTCGCACACGGGCGACATCCCCGTTGTTGCTCCGCTGCGCCAATTGGCTGCTGATGCCGTGCAGTGCATCGTCAACGAGAACCCACTGCTCTTCGAGAACCTGCACATCGTTGAGCCACTCGACTATCTCCACTTCGGCTACCTCACAGCCAATGCGCTTGGTGTAGTAACCGACTCCGGCAATGTGGCTGAAGAGGCTACGTTCAACACCGTGCCTTGCATCACGCTCAATAGCTACACCGAGCACATTGAGACCGTAAAGGTTGGTTCTAATGTGCTTGTAGGTGAAGACCCAGTGCTGCTTGGTGAGGAGATGGCACGCATGGTGGACGGCAAATGGAAACATTGTGGCATACCTGAGCGTTGGGATGGCCGCTCGGCAGAGCGTATCGTGCAGACACTTTTGGAGTGCGCAGCAAAGTAAAGACAATGCGCACCGACCGATGCGGACGTCTGCGTCGACCGATACGGATGTCTGCGTCGACCGATGCGGATGTCTGCGTCGACTGATGCGGATGTCTGCGTCGACCGATGCGAGTGGTAGAAACTTAATACATGAGTCTTCTGTGTTTTGAAATAGTATCTTGTATTAACCAAATAACCCCTGAATATGAACAGTTACAAATCAATCTGGTGCGCAGCACTCATTGCGCTTAGCATCGTTACCCTTGGTTTTAATATCAAGGGTGGTATTGACAATTTCGCCAACAAAGACCGCAAGGTGTCCGTAAAGGGATTGGCAGAAAAAGAGGTGGATGCCGACAAGGTGACATGGCCTATTGTGTCGAAAGAACTTGGCAACGATTTGCCAGAGCTCTATAAGCGACTGGGTGATACGCAGTCGAAGATAAAGCACTTCCTTACTGCCAATGGTGTGAAGCCTGAGGAGATAAGCGTAAATGCGCCGAGCGTCATCGACCTCAATGCCGACCAGTACAGCAACAATCAGCGCACATACCGCTACAATATCACATCGGTCATCACTGTCACATCACGCAACGTGAAGCTTGTACGCTCCATCATCGCTCGCCAGGGCGAACTGCTGAAAGAGGGCGTAGCCATCGTCGATGGAGGTTATGAGAACCAAGTGAAGTACGAGTACGTATCGTTCAAGGAGATGAAACCGAAAATGATGGAGGAGGCTATCGCCAATGCGGAAAAGACGGCTGCACAGTTTGCGAAGAACTCAAAGAGTCAACTCAACAAGATTGTCTCAGCCGACCAAGGACAGTTCTCCATTGAAGACCGCGATCAGAGCACACCTTATATCAAGAAGGTTCGCGTTGTGACCACAATTGTTTATTCGTTGAAAGATTAGATTAGTGCAGACTTTAATCTGCATATTTAATAATGTAAAAGTGTTGGAAAGCAAGGAAAAGGAAATAGGAACCCCATCGCTATGGGGGCGAAAGTCGGGGGAGGGGCTTTACCGCTTCCTCACCCAAGCTCCTGTCTATCGTGTTATACTGACGATGGCGGTGCCTACGATAATCTCCATGCTTGTAACCTGCCTTTACAACATCGTCGACACCTACTTCGTCGGACAGATTGACACACAATCTACGGCGGCAGTAGGTGTCGTTTTTTCGTTGATGTGCCTCATTCAGGCACTTGGAGCATTCTTCGGACAGGGCAGCGGCAGCTATATGTCGCGCGAGTTGGGTGCCAGACGGCGCGACAATGCTTCCGTCATGGCTGCCACCGGACTCGTCTATGCTTTGCTTGTAGGCATAGTGGTCTGCGTCAGCGGACTCCTCTTGCTGCGCCCTCTGTCGCTGTGGCTTGGCAGCACTCCCACCATTCTTCCTTACGCCGAACAATACATGGCTATCATCCTGCTTGGTGCCCCTTTTCAGATAGCCGCTTTCGCACTCAATAGTCAGCTGCGTATGCAGGGCAATGCGCGCCACGCCATGTGGGGCATCATCGTCGGTGCGCTGCTGAACGTGGTGCTCGACCCCGTGCTTATCTTCGTTTGTTCGCTCGGACTGCGTGGTGCGGCACTTGCTACAGTCGTCGGACAGATTGTAAGCTTCCTTATATTATATATAATGTGTAGCCGTAGCTCAGCTTCTGCGGTGCGTCTGCAGTTGCGTCGTTTCTCGCTGCGACTCCATTTGGTGAAGGAGATAGTGTATGGTGGTTCGCCGTCGTTGTCGCGCCAAGGGTTGGCAAGCATAGCAGTTGTGCTCTTGAACCTCGCGGCAGCCGATTATGGAGATGCAGCAATTGCGGCAATGTCCATAGTCAGTCGTGTCACGATGTTCGTTATGTGCGTCATTGTTGGACTTGGTCAGGGTTTCCAACCGTTCTGTGGCTATTGCTACGGAGCGCAACTCTATAAGCGTATGCACCAAGGCTTTTGGTTCACGGTAGTGACAGGCACGGTCTTTCTTGTCATAGTGTCGGGCGTTGTGTTCTACTTCGCCGAGGCGACAGTACGCCTCTTTCGCGATGACCCCATCGTGATAGCCGTCGGCGTCACTACGCTGCGCTGGCAGTTGGCTGCTTATCCACTCAACGCCTTCATCATGACTGGTAACATGATGCTGCAGACCACTCGCCGCCCGTTCCGCGCCAATGTGCTTGCATCAGCGCGCAAGGGACTGCTCTTCATTCCGTTCATACTCATCCTTCCGCATTTGTTTGGACTGATGGGTATCGCCATGTGCCAGGCTGTGTGCGATGTCGTTACGTTTCTAATAGCAATTCCGATTGTTCGCAGTGCGTTTAAAAGTAAAAAAGTAAAAGAGTAAAAAACTTAGAACGGGAAAATGAGTGGCAGCACACCGATCATCACCAGTCCCATTATTATCTGTAACGGCAATCCCACCTTTATGTAATCGATGAAACTATATCCGCCAGCCTGCATCACGAGGGCGTTAGGCGGTGTGGAGAATGGCGATGCGAAGCACATACTTGCGCCGAGCGTAACGGCAAAGAGCATGGGGTAGGGACTCACGCCTATTGCCACTGCCGAAGTGAGTGCTATGGGCGACATGAGCACCGCTGTAGCGGTGTTGCTGATGAACATTGTGAGACATGATGTGGTGAAGTAAACACCGGCAAGCAGAGCGTACGGACTCGCCTCGCCGAGGTTGTCTGCAAGCAGGCGTGCCACCATGTTCGATGCTCCGGTCTTCTCCAACGCTACCGACATGGGTAGCATTGCCGCAATCAGCACTATACTCTCCCAGTTGATTGTTTTGTAGGCAGCTTCTACGCTACGCAAACATCCGGTGATGACCATAAGCAGTCCGGCTATCATTACCGCCGTTACGGGTGCTACGGGTATGAAGTCGAACACCATCATCGCTATCATCAGCAGCATGATAGCCGCTGCAAGCGGAGCTTTGTAGTCGAGCGTTACGTGAGCTGCCTCCTCCAGAGGCTGACCAATCACCACGATACCATCCGCCTCGTTAGCTATGCGTGCAATATTCTTCCAGCGCCCCTGTATGAGGAGTGTGTCACCCTCGCGCAGTTTCAGGTCTGCAAGGTTCTCCGTGATGTAGTCGCCACCGCGCTGTACGCCTAACACATTCACGTTGTACATACGTCTTACGCCCGAGTCTTTTATCGACTTACCGCATAGACGCGCCGAGTGCATCAGCACCACCTCCGCGATGCCGATGTCGTAGATGGTGAGGTTCTGTGATGAAGCAGCGGTCAGCTTCAAATCGGTAGCGAGACGTGTTGCTGTCTCCTTGTTACCGCTGAGATATATAATGTCGCCAGCAGTGAGCAGTGTGTCTGGACCAGCCAGTTTTTGCTCTACATCTTTCATGATGCGCGTGTGCGACTTCTTTATGCGTCTTACCTCGAGCACGGTAAGTCCATAGCGGTGGTGGATATTCAGTTCGGCGAGTGTCTTTCCGGCAGCCAATGAGTCGTTCGCAACGGTGAAGACAGAGAGGTTCTCAGCCAACTGATATTCTTCCATCAGTCTGCTCAATGTTTTTCTTCTGCTCTTTTTGTTGTTCTCTTTCTTCTCGTTGCCCGAGAGAAAGCGCTTGCTCAGTGGTAGCAGTACTACGATGCCTACGATTATACAGGCGATGCCTACGGGCAGAAAACTGAAGAACTTTAGTGGC
>ERZ772900.914-NODE-914-length-29481-cov-7.966764_pt1 | contig 29481 bp, 29 predicted proteins | sample MGYA00512124_ERZ772900 | MGnify/ENA primary metagenome ERZ772900 (study PRJEB29015, sample SAMEA2737716) | human gut metagenome | biome: human gut; feature: human-associated habitat; material: faeces | place: China | collected 2012 ... | reverse complement strand
ACTGCTTTTTAATAAAAATAAAACTGCGCCACAGCCTTGGCAGGCCATCGCGCAGCGATTTTGTTCAATCGGGATTTTCGAACATTTCATTCTTTCTCCCCTGACCCAGCGGAGCGTAAGCCATATGCTGAACATGATATTTTTCCAACCATTCATGTTCGGCACGGCGCTGGCAGAGCAGATGGGTTTCAATCTGATTGACAGCTGGTACCACCTCATTGAATTCAATCAGGTCGATCAGACGGCCCGGATCAAAGTTGGAAACGCCGATCGCCCGGATTTTTCCTTCGTGGTACATCTTTTCCAGCTCACGCCATGCCGCATAGTAATTGCCAAAGGTCCAGTGCAGCAAGACAAGGTCGAGATAGCTGGTTTTCAGTTTGTTCAGGGATGCTTCCACGGTTTCACGGGTATTTTCATAAGAACGGAAGTTCACTTTCGTCACGAGAAACAATTCCTCGCGGGGAATACCGCTTTTCACGATTGCGCTTCCAACGGCCTCCTCATTCCGGTACGCCTCCGCCGTATCGATCATGCGGTAGCCGCTTCGGATGGCAGCATGAACGCTTTCCTCACATTCGGAGCCGCCCATCAGAAATGTTCCGAAGCCGAGCATAGGCATTTGAATCTTATTGTTCAGAGTGATCCTGTTCATAATCGTTCCTCCATTTATATTTCAGCACTTGTCTAAAACGCTTACAGCGTTCAGACTGCGGGGATAACCGATGTAGGGCAGGCACTGGGATACCACCCGGACAAGGAAATCCTTGTCGTTGCCCAGGTTCATATTCCCTTTGGCGTGGACGATGAGCTGCGGTTCACAGCCGCCTTGAGCCATGAGGAAACAGAAAGTGATCATCTCCCGCTGCGGGAGGTCAAGGCCGGTGCGGGTGTAAAAATCTCCGAAGCAGTTAGCGGCCAGCCAGCGGTTGATGTGGCCCTTCTTCCACGCCTCTTTCATGTGTTCTCCGAAGATCTTGGCCTGAGCCTCTGCACCTTTTTCCAGCCGGTCATTCATAGTCGTGGTGGCCTGACCGGGCAGGGGCAACGCAATCTCCATCTGCGTAAAGGTTTTATTGGTCACGTTCAAAAAGGGAAGCATCCGTCCGTAGCCGAGGTAATCCGCAGCCTGATAAACGGTCTCCTTGACCATCACCGGCGTGACGCTGTTTTCCAGCGCAGCGGGCAACATTTCCCGGAAGGCATCCACGCCGCCGCATCCGATCAAAGCGGCGAGAATTGCCAGATAGCGTGTAGGCGCATCGAGCTGCTGGTTTTCTTCCTTCATCACCTCATCAAAGGCGAAGTGCCGGAAGCGCTCCATAAATTCCGGATCAGTTTTTTGCAGTTCCATGAGGCACCCTCCTTAAAGCGTATTTGCCCAGTCCGCAAGTGCTTTGTCGGATATGCCGTTCACCATTTTACCGGCTTTCCAATTCGCATTCGGGCAGAGTTTTCGCAATTCATCCACCGTTCTTCCCATGCCGCTGCCGCCGGAGGTGGCAAAGGGCACCAGAGTCTTTCCGGTAAAGTCATAGCTCTCCACAAAGGTGTTGATAATACGGGGCGCAACATACCACCAGATGGGGAAGCCAAGGAACACCGTGTCGTAGTCCGCCAGATTGGGAATCTTCTCGGCAATCTCCGGGCGGGAGGACGGGTCACTCATCTCCACACTGCTGCGGCTCTTTTTGTCCATCCAGTTCAGGTCGGCGCTGCTGTACGGGACTTTGGGCTTGATCTCGAACAGGTCAGCGCCCGTGGCCTTTGCCAAACGCTCAGCGGCCTTTTTTGTCGTGCCGCTGGCGGAAAAGTAGGCTACCAGTTTCTTGCTCATTTCATCTTTCCTCCAATTCACAGTATTCTTTCTCTGTCACCGGCTCGCACCACTCGTTGGAGGTATCCTCGCCGGGAACCTCAACGGCAATATGGGAAAACCAGCTGTCTTTCTTCGCTCCATGCCAGTGCTTGACTTCGGGCGGAATGGTAATGACCGTGCCGGCAGTCAGCGACACCGGCGCTTTGCCCTCCTCCTGATACCAGCCCTCACCGGCGGTGCAGATCAGTATCTGCCCGCCGCCTTTTTTTGCGTGGTGGATATGCCAGTTGTTCCGGCAACCCGGCTCAAAGGTGACATTTGCCAGGAAAAGGCCGCTTTCCGGATTTGTCAGCGGGTTCAGATACGACTGCCCGATGAAATACTTGGCATAGGTCGTGTTCTCTGCTCCCAGACCAAACACATTTTCACGGACGAATTCTTTTTGATCCATTGTTTTCATGCTTCCTTCCCTCCCATGCTCATGCACTTGCCCAACACTTCGCCGGTTTTCAGATACTGATAAGTGGGCATCTCGAACAGCACCGGCTTGAGAACGCTGTAATCCAGTTTGCCACTGTCATCCAGCACGGTTTCCTCCGCATAGGTGGCTGTGATCTTGCAGATGAAGCTCTCAAAGCCTTCCGTTTTGTAGACATCCTCAACCGTGCAGGCCATGGAAACAGGGGCAGCGTCAATGATCGGTACGCCGCCATCTGCGATGTGATGGGCAAACAGCTTGGATTTATCCTCTTTTGTCCCGCTGACGCACCCCGCATAATCAGCCTCTTTGAGCATGGCTTCATCCACGATATTGATGGACAGGGTCTTCATCGCACGGATGCCCTGATTGGAATAATGGCTGTCGCTCATGCTCACCATCACCCGGTCATGGCCGATGATGCCCAGATGCCCCACCAGAGTCCAGTTGGGCTTCCCGTTTACCATGGTGCCGACCACCACCAACGGGGTGGGATACAGGGCCAGTTTAGCGCCGATATTCTTCTTCATTTTGAAATCCTCCTGTTATTTTGATATTGCATCGCCTTATTCAGAAATTCCGTTATCCGCGATCCAGTTTTCAATGCTGCTGTCGTTGGCACCGCTTGCACGCAGGCCATCCCGCACATCGGCACCCGGCTCCGCAGCCCGGAAATCCGATACAGACTGGGTAATACCGCTGCTGCCGGATGTGCAGAAAGGAAGCACTGTCTTTCCGGAGAGATCATAAGTGTCCAGGAAAGTATTGATGATCCGCGGCATCGTTCCCCACCAGATTGGGTAACCGACAAACACGATATCGTAAGGGGAGACATCGATGACTCCGCTTCCGATGGCAGGACGAGCAGAGGTGTCATTCATCTCCTGATTGGCGCGACAGTCATTGTTATTGTAATTCAAGTCCGCATCGGTGTAGGGGTCTGCAGGGACGATCTCGTACAGATCCGCTCCGGTCAGCCGAGAGATTTCTTCCGCAACGGCCTTTGTATTGCCGGTGGCGGAGAAATACACAACCAGCGTTTTAGCGGCTTCTTCTGTCGGTTCTGTCGCAGGGTCAGATCCTTCAGCAGAATCATCGGCAGAAACACCCGGATCTTCCGCAGGTTCGGAGGGCGGTGTTTCGGCCTGGGATTGGGTTGCGGATGGTTCCGTATTGCTGTTCGTTCCGCTGTTCACGCCGCAGGCTGTCAGGGAGAGCAACAGACAGATAACCATAATCATAGAAATTCGTTTTTTCATGGGAATACCTCCGGTTAAAGCTTTTTCTTGCTGTTAATACTGTGTCGCAGGTAGTCCAGCCTTGCGAGCTGTGCTTCCTTGAAGTGGATCTCGTCCAACGCATGATCCCGTTTTTGCGTGAGCATTTGCATTCGCAGCTCCTTTGTGTGATCTCCCTCCTGAAGCAGACGCATATAGGTCTCAATCTCGCTTCCCGTAAATCCCACATCGTGCAGCGTCATAATCATGCTGAGGCGCTCCAGATCGCTGTCATCGTACTGCCAGGACCCCATCACTTTTTTGACTTCCTGGCAAAGCCCCCAGCTTTCATATTCGTCCAGAAGCCAAATTGGGATGTTGTAGCGCTCACTCGCTTCCTGCTTCGTCATGGTTTCTCCTTCACTTTCACACAAAAAATATAGGTGTCCTTTCGAACACCTATATCGTATCGCTAAGCCCATGAAATGTCTAATGCTTATATTCTATTTCGAGAAATGCTTAAATCGTATTTCTAATATGTTGGATAAACAGCGCGTTCGCCGCTGAAAGCATCTGGTTCTTTTTCCAGACCAGCACGGAGCCTGTTTCCATCCGGGGAGCAAGCGGAACAAAGCGAAGATTCTCAAAAACGGCTCCCAGATCAAAGCACAAAGCAACACCCAGTCCCTGCTCCACCATGAACGCCGCATTCACAATCAGGTTGTATGTTGCCGCGATTTCCAACTGGTCAAAGGAATCACCAAACCAGTTGGCCAGTTCGTTTTTTACCAGCTCTCGGCGCACCATGAGCAGCGGAACGCCACGCAAATCCTCCGGCGTGACAAATTCTTTCTCCGCCAGCTGCGAATCGGCTCGCACCAATACGCCCCACTGTTCTTTTAGCGGCAGACGGATAAATTCGTACTTGGAAATATCCACAGGCTCCACCAGCAGCCCCATATCCAACAGTCCTTTTTCAAGGCGTTCCTTGATGTCATCTGCAATAGCGCTGTAAATGCTGAACTGGACCAACGGATACTTTTGACGGAAAGAAACCATCTTCTCGGAGAGCGCCGCCATGCTCTTCGTCTCTCCGCAGCCGATGGCAATTTCACCGGTGGGCATTTCCTCCTTGTGCTGCAGTTCCATCTTCGTTTTTTCGGACAGAAAAACCAGCTCCTGCGCCCGCCGACGTAGCAGCATCCCGTCCTCGGTCAGAGTGACATTGTGTTTTCCACGGTGAAATAGCTGCACTCCCAATTCTTCCTCCAGCTGCATGAGCTGTCTGGAGAGGGTAGGCTGCGTCACATGCAGGAGCTGTGCTGCTTTGGTTATATTTTCTTCTCTTGCCACCATCAGGAAATACTTTAAGACTCTTAGCTCCATATCCTTCACCTCGTTTGAATTAGAATGATTATAGCAGATTTTCTGCGTCAATTCAACATATCTTATGTCAAAATATGCCTAAAACGTATGGAAAATGAACCGATGATGTCTCACAGCACAGCCGTTTTGTGTGACTGTTCAGGTTCTATTAGGAAAACTCTGATAACATATGATTGTAGCTATAGAGCGCATAAAAAGCAGGCAAGTCTACTCTTTTTCTTGAATAGACCTGCCTGCCGAATCTTATATTGAACTAAATCATTCCGAAGTGCTTCAACGCCTCTTTGATTGCTTTCTCTTTTTCCGGCGGACATTGGGGCTGTCTGGCATCGTCAGACTTGGGCTTGTTGTAATTCTCCCGCTCAATGATACCACACTTCTGCTTTACCTGAGCGATATAAAGGCTACTGACCTTCAAGCCGCTGCGTTCCAGAACATACTCCTTGATCTGCCCATAAGTCGCCAGTCCTCTTTTATCCTGCACCATTTCTTCCACATCCACATCAATGTTGATATGTGTTACCGGATTTCTCAGAACTAAGAGACACACCGTCTCGACATGTGCCCCGCATTCGTCAAATTGCGTGAGCACCTTTTGCTCAATGGGAAACTTGTACGCAATCGCCTTTACAAAGCGTTTCTGCGTCTTTTGCTCCTCACGTGGGAACAACTCAACCTCGGAAATCAGGTATTTCACAAGGTCGCGCCGCTCTGCCGCATTCATTCTATCATAGATTGCGTCAAAAGACGAGAGGATTCCAATCATAGATTGCACAGACATCTGCTCGCTTTCCAAAGTTGCCTTTTTCATCAGGCTCTCTTGCAGCAGATCCTCCGCCTTATAAATCTGGTCATAGAGGTCATTCAGACGGCGCGTCATATCCGCGCGGCGGCGCTCTGCATACTTGTCATCCGGAGCAATGCGGTCAATATCCCGCTCCAAGCTGTCGCGGCTGCGCTGTAAAGCGGATAGCTGGTTTTTGTAGGCGGTAATGTCATTCTCGACCTCGGTCATGTCCACGGCGGTCATTACCTTTTCCTGCAAATCCTTGATAAACTGCGGATTGCGAACAATCTTCCGGGTGTACTCCATCACCTCGTCCTCAACCTGACTGGCTACCACGCCATTCCTGCGGCATACCGAAGTCCCTCTATGTTTAGTCGCATAAGAACAGACATAAGATTCTGTGCGGCGCTCCGTGCCGTCCTGATTTGTCCACTTGGTCATACCGATATACATAGGTGCGCCGCATTGCGGACATTTTACGATACCGGACAACAGATGCGCGTTATACTGACCAATGTTGTGATTACCCTTTTTCCCACGAATGGCTTTGATCTCCTGAACCTTGTCAAAATCTTCTTTTGAAACAAATTCTTCGTGAGAAATAACTTCGCTCAAAATATATTCGTCCTGTTTTACCAGTCGATATTCGTTGTCGCTGCCGGGCACTTTTTCCGTCCTTCGCTTGCCCCATGCCACGCGCCCCGTATAAACCGGATTGCTAAGCATTCTCTTGATGTGGTCGGAACTCCACTCTCCATAGCTGGGACGGATGGCATTCTTTGCCGGTGGGCGAGTATAACCGTTTCGATTGAGATAGCCCGAAATTGCCGTGTAGCCCATGTTGCGGTTCAGGAACATATCAAAGACCAGTTGCACGACAGCCTTTTCTTCCGGGACGGTCTCCAATTTCCCTTTACTCTTGTCATCGCCCTTTACCAGGCGATACCCATAGGGTGCAAAGCCGCCGTTCCAGCCGCCGGATTTTGCTTTTTCCTCGCGCCCCAAAAGGCTCTGTGCAATGATGTTCTCGCGTTCCAACTCAGCTACCGCGCCAAGAATGGTAATCATCATCTTTCCCATAGAGGTTGAAGAATCAAGCCCATCTTCTACGCACATCAGGTGAACGCCGTATTTCATAATGAACTCAAGGGAGTTCAGCACATCCCGCGCGTTTCTGCCAAATCTCGATAATTTGAAAACCAGCACATAGTCCGTATGCACTTTTCCGCTCTGAATGTCATCCAGCATCCGCTGGAACTCAGTCCGTCCCTCGACGCTCTTGCCGCTTTTGCCTTCTTCAACGTAGGTATCAAGAACGGTCATGCCCCGACGCTCGGCGCATTCAGCCAGATAGTGTTTCTGCCCGTCCAGACTATACCCCTTTACCTGACGCTCACTGCTGACGCGGATATAGATAACACACGATTTGCCCTCTTTCGTATTATACATAGATTTCCTCCTATTGCAGGTCCGGGCGGTCATCGACCGCCCGGAATACTCTGCTCAGATTTTCTGATTTTCCTTTTCTGCGGCAGCATATTTAATCAGGATTTGTGCCAGAACATTGATAAAGTTCTGGTAGCAGTCTCTCTGCTCTGCTGTCATCTGGACAACGCTCTCTTTGGGAAAGCGAAGCTCAGTTCCATTGTTTGCAGTGTAGCTCTTGTAGTTTTCGTTTTCTACCATGTAATCACTCCATTTGACGTTATGTTCGTCAGCCGAATGAAGTGCCGCTCTTTCAATGGTAACTCGGTAGTTACTATTATATGCTATTTCCAGTCTTGGGTCAATAGCTCCGGAGCGATTCTCCGGTAACTCCTGAATTGACATTTCTGCTTGCTCTCATGTATAATTACTTTGAAAATCCCCGGAGGTGAAGTCAATGAGTATGGCTCAGGTTATCCGGGCTGCTATGAAGAAGCAAGGCGTAACTGTCAGTCAGCTTTCAAGGCAGCTTGGCTGCACAACCCAAAATATCAGCGGCAAAATGCGCCGTGACAATTTCAGGGAAAGCGAGTTGCAGGAAATAGCGGCGGCTATCGGCTGTCGGTTTGAGGGTCGTTTTATTTCAGAAGAAACAGGAAAGCCGGTTGAATAATATTCCTGTCTCATGGGTGGGTAAGTTGCTGCAACAGCTTACCCATTCAGCATTTCTGCGGCTTTTTTGATATTCGCGCTGGCATTACCTTTGCGGAAGTTCTCCCCGTCGAAGCGAATCGGGACGCAGACTTCCAAGATGCGGTCAAAAATGCGGCGGTCATCCAGATCGGCGGCTTGCTTCATAACGGAAAGCGGGATATTCGTTGTGGCGATCATGGGCTTGCCGGTCAGCAGCCGCTTGTCAACCACATCGAATACGCGCTCCTTACCGAAGCTGGTGTTACGTTCTGCACCCAAATCATCCAGAATGAGGAGGTCAGGGCGCACAAGCGATTTCATGTAATGGTCGCGGTCCGTGCCGAAATTGCCCTGCATATGGTTGACTACATCGGACATCCTCACAAAGAGAACGGACTCCAGACGGTCAATCAGAGCGTTGGCAATGCATCCAGCGGCATAGGACTTTCCCGTGCCAACATTCCCGAACAGGAGCAACCCGATCCCCGCCTTTTTGAACTCGTCCCAGTTCTGCGCGTAGCCCCTCGCCTTTTCAAGCTGGGGTGTCGTAACTGCGGCTGCCTCAAACCGCCAGTCAGCGGCGGGCATATCGTGGAACGCTTCACTGCGGAGCATCGTCATATAGGACATTCGCTCATATTCCCGTCGTTCTGCTTCTTCCCGTTCTCGGCGTTCGGCAGCGCATTTGCACATAACCGGGTGCTTGGTAAAGCCCTGTGCCTGAAGGCCTGTGGGGTATAATGCTTCTTTCGGCGTGCGGCACTTGCCGCAGTATTTCAGCCCATCGGCAGGATTGATATAATCGTCAGGTGCGGCATTAGCCGCTTCAACGGCATCAACCATTTTCGTAAAAATCGGATTCATAGACACTCTCCCTCGTTATCGTCGTAGGTGTAGTTTTTCGCGCTCCTGCCCTTGCTGTCCTCGTCCAACCACTTCTTGATGGTGGCGTAATGATTGGCATAGTGCCTGTCATTGGAAGCCATGTACCGGGACAGCCGCTCAATGTATTCGGCAGCTTTGCCGGGATAAGCCGTTTCCAGCTGGGTACATTCCTCGCCTGACAGGAAAACATTTTGGAACTCTCCATATCGGCGGCGCGTACTCTCTACTCTTTCGGTCTTACTATGCTCTTTATATTCTGTATCAGTATTACTTGCGGGCAATTTCTGCCCCATGCAAGGGGAAGAATCCTGCACATCCATTGGGCAGATATTGCCCTCTGGACGTGAAGAAACCTGCACCCTGTCCGGGATTTGCAGAAAGATGCGGTTCGCCTGATTCCATCCCTGACGGACGCGGGTGATCAATCCGGCATTTTCCAGCTCCCGCAGGGCGGTCTTGACCGTCCGCTCACTCCGGTCAAGATCGTTTGCCATCTGCTTGATCGTATAGATCACATACACATCCCCGTCCTCGGACACCCAGCCACTTTTCTGGGAAAGCATGGTGCGGTTGAGCAGAAGCCCATATAGCAGCTTGGCGTTGATGGAATATTCGCCCGCCAGCATGAAGCGCGGCAAGGGAATGAACGGCGGCAATGCGGTGTTCAATTTGAAATAGATTTTTCATCACATCCTCTCTGGTCTGGTGTGATACGGCTGCTATGGCGGTTTTCTGTCAGGTCCGCGAGGGGAGTACGCAGATGTGCCACCCTTTTTTGCCCTCTTTGACTGATAATGCGGACAAATAACGACAACCGCCCGGAAACTCTGCTTGCAGTCGTGGACGCAGCGGCGGCAGAGCGTGTTGTACGCCTTGCGTCCCCGGTCATTCAGGAAGAACGACCATTCCAGCTTTTTTGATTTGCTCATGCGCGGCATATCTGTACTCCTTTCCCGAATTACAATTCGTTTCTCTGCTGTGCTTTCAGCATCTCCCATACGTCAGCCATCCGTTCTTTCAGTTCGGCAACATCGGCATCGTAGAAATGCCCGGTACTGTTGATGCGGCGGCAAATCTGGTTGATGTTCGAGGCAACACGGCTGACGGCAGCAGCCAACTTTTTCTGTTCTGTGTAATCGACCTTGATGATGTACCCGTCAATCAGCATTTTCCGGGCATACGCGCCGAAGTTGCGGGTGCCGAGTTGATTCATCTTGTGGCGAACTACGCTCAATTCCTGCTCATTCAGGCAGATTTCCTTGCGGATGGGTCGTGTACGGTCTGGCATATCAAAGAACTCCTTTCACTTTACAACGGACACCTTTTTGCCGTTTGTTGAGTATGGCGGCAAAAAATTTTTTCCTTTCACTTTACAACGGACATTTTTAAGTCAAAACGCAGGTACCGAAATGAGAAATTTTCAAAAAATATGCGCCCCTGCTTTTGCGAAAGCGGGAGCGCGGTGTATCTGCGGATATGAGATTTGAGAGAGTAGCAAGCACATCCGGTGTCCGTACACACCGGAAAAATGAGCGGTTCAGCCCTGCGCCCGAACTGCTCATTTTGTTGTTGGGGAAGCCCCACACCCCTTTCATGTCTGAATTGAAAATACTTCCTGAACTTTTCAGAAAGCCCTTGCTTTTATTCGCTTTGACGATTATAATTATACTGTGATTTTATAAGCAGACGCAGAACTGAACTGCAACAGGAGTACTGCCCATGAAGTATTTATCTATCACGCAAACCGCCGAACGCTGGGGTATCTCCACCCGCCGTATTCAGATTTTGTGCGGCGAGGGGCGCGTCCCCGGTGCGATCCGCATTGGCACGGTCTGGGGGATTCCAGAGAACGCAGAGAAACCGGCGGACGCGAGAATCAAGAACGGGAAGTATATCAAGAAACCCGCCGAAAACGAAAAATGAGCCGCAGATTATATCAGCGACTCTAACTCGAAATAATGGGGCCTATTCCATCTCGCGGGTGCGAATGGGCGCACTGACCCCTTGGTTACGACTCTACCCAAATCGTCGATTCGACAAACGATGACAGCATGGGACAAAAATTTAGTCCTTCCGACACAGGATAGGTCTTTGTCCAATATAAGAATTTACATGTACGGAGGATTACGCAATGTCAACTTTTGAAATCATTATGGCTATTATCAATGTTGCTGCGATTATCACAGTTCCTATTGCCGCTGTATTTGTTGGTCAAAAGCTACAAGACCGCAATCAGAAACGCAAAGACAAGATGGCGATATTTCAATGTCTAATGACCCACCGGGCGACCGGCTGGGCACATCAAGATACCGTAAATGCGCTAAACACGATTGACATTATTTTCGTGGATGATGAATCAGTTCGTAAATGCTGGGCAGATTTATTTTCTAAATACAAACCGAATTACTCTACACAAGAGATAACCACCGCGCAGTGTAAGTTGCTCGAAGCTATGGCTGAGACTTTGGTCTATGAGAAGAAGATTACTTGGGAAACAATACAAAACCCTTATCTCCCAGACGGACTTGTTCAGCGCATGGAGAAAACTGCTAAATTTGAGCAGGGGCAGTTGGCAATGGCTGAGTTCATGACGAATATGGCTGGAAACCCTGCTCCTCTCGGAAATGCTATGCTAAAACAGGCCGCAAAACAGGAGGATACCCATGCCAATACTTGAATGGATTGGAAAAAGCAAGGTAATCAATCACCATCAGGACGTGCCGTTTCGGGTGTTGGAGCGCAAGTACAGCTTTGATGAAAACGGACAGCACGACGAGGATAACGGCAGCGAAAACATGATCATCCGGGGCGACAATCTGGAAGCCCTGAAAGCTCTGCTGCCCCGGTATGAGGGGCGCGTCAAGTGCATTTACATTGATCCGCCGTACAACACGGGCAACGAGGGCTGGGTCTATAACGATAACGTCAACGACCCGAAGATCAAGAAGTGGCTGGGCAAGGTTGTTGGCAAAGAGGGCGAGGACTTGACCCGCCACGACAAGTGGCTGTGCATGATGTACCCGCGGTTGAAGCTGCTACAAAAGCTGCTGGCGGAGGATGGCGTTATTTTCGTTTCTATTGATGATATCGAAGTAACATACCTTCGCCTGATTATGGATGAGATTTTTGGGAAGACAAATTTCATCGCTCAGTTGATCTGGAAAAGTCGGCAAAACAAAGATAATCGAAATATTACCAATGTTTCCATCGACCATGAATATGTTCTTTGCTACGGGATGAAACTTCGCGGTTGCAAGCGCAAAGAAGAACAATATAAAAATCCCGATAACGACCCACGCGGTCCGTGGACAAGTGCAAACATGGTTGGTTTAGCTACTGAGGATGCTCGTCCTAACTTGCACTATGACCTTATAGACCCCAACACGGGAATAAATTATGGTAAACCCGCAAAAGGCTGGAGATATGATAAAAACACCATGACACGCCTTATTAAAGAAGGGCGGATTATCTGGCCCGATACACCTACTGGGCGTCCGAGGAAAAAACAATACTTAGCAGACCTTGCAGGGTCATATACCGGATATTCTTCAATCATTGGTGAAGATTTCTATACCCGAACCGGCAGTAATGAACAGCTTCAAATCTGGGGAGATGTTCGCTTTGACTTTCCTAAGAACTCTGGACTTTTGCAAGAACTGATTGAACAAGCTTGTGATAAAAATGACATCATCCTTGATTCTTTTGCCGGTTCCGGCACCACCGCCCATGCGGTGCTGAACATGAACAAAGCCGACGGCGGACACCGCAAGTTCATCCTCGTCGAGATGATGGACTACGCCGACAGCATCACCGCCGAGCGCGTCAAGCGCGTGATCCGTGGCTACGGAGAGGGGAAAAACGCCGTGGAGGGGACGGGCGGCAATTTCAGCTTCTATGACCTGGGCGAACCACTGCTGGTGGGCGATTGCCTGAATGAAGCCGTTGCCCCGGAGAAAATCCGGGAATACATCTGGTTCATGGAAACCAAGCAGCCCTACGCCCCGCCCAGTGGTGGCAATCCCTATTACCTCGGTCAGCACAACAGCACAGGCTATTACTTCTACTACGAGCCGCAGCGCGTGACGGTGCTGGATTATACGTTCCTCGCCACCATCACGGAAAAGACCAGCGGCACGATCATTTATGCCGACCGCTGCTCTATCGCAGAGGATAAGCTGGCGCAGATGGGTATTGTATTCAAGAAAATCCCACGGGACATCAGCAGACTGTAAGGGGGTGACGATGTATGGAAATGAAAGGGTATCAGAAAGCGGTCATAGCAGATTTGACGCATTATCTGGAACTGCTGAACGAAACGCAGAACTATATGACAGCGTTTGAGCTGTTCTGGCGGGAAAAGAGCGCCCCGGCGTTAGGGCTATACCGAAACGTTATAGCCGGGGTTCCGAACCTGTGCATCAAGGTGCCGACAGGCGGCGGTAAGACCTTTATCGCCTGCAACGCCATTCGCCCGGTGTTTGACGCGCTCCCCGTCACCAAGACGAAAGCGGTTGTCTGGCTTGTCCCGTCAGAAGCCATCCTGACGCAGACGGCGAAAGCCCTGAAAGATACGTCCCACGCCTACCGTCAGAAAATTGATGTGGATTTCGGCGGGCGTGTGGAGGTCTACACCAAGCAGGAGCTTTTGAACGGTCAGAACTTCAACCCCACGGCGGTCACGGAGCAGCTTTCTATCATGGTGCTGTCCTACGATTCGTTCCGCACCAGCCGAAAGGACGGGCGCAAGGCATTTCAGGAAAACAGCAACCTCGCGGAGTTCCCCAAAGTACTGGGAAAATCTGACAGCCCCATTGAGGGCGCGGACGAAACCGCCCTGTTCCAGATCATCAATCAGCTTAACCCTCTTGTCATCGTGGACGAGAGCCACCACGCCCGTTCGGATTTGAGCCGGGAAATGCTGGCGAATTTCAATCCGTGCTTTGTGCTGGACCTGACCGCCACGCCGCGCAAGGACAGCAATATTATCTCCTATGTGGACGCGGTGCAGCTAAAGACCGAACACATGGTAAAGCTGCCCGTCATCGTCTACAACCGCGACAGTCAGGCAGAGGTCATTCTGGACGCAATCGAACTGAGAAACAAGCTGGAAGAACTCGCCGCAGCCGAATATGCCGTGAGCAAGAAGTACATTCGCCCCATTGTGCTGTTTCAGGCAGAGCCGAAAGGCAAGGAAGAAGCCACTACCTTTGAGAAAATCCGCGAAAAGCTGATTGCCTATGACATACCCGCAGAGCAAATCGCCATCCGCACAGCAGACGTGAACGAACTGAAAAGCACCGAACTCATGTCTGAGGATTGCCCGATTCGCTATATTATCACGGTCAACGCATTGAGCGAGGGATGGGACTGCCCCTTTGCCTATATTCTTGCGTCCATTGCCAACAAGACAAGTCAGGTTCAGGTGGAGCAGATTTTGGGACGTATCCTGCGTCTGCCCCACACCACCCAGCACGGGCAGCCGTCTTTGAATATGTCCTATGTGCTGACATCTTCCAACGATTTCAATGAAACCGTAAAAGGCATCATTCAGGGCTTGAATGACGCTGGATTCAGCGATAAGGACTATCGCGTTTCCGAGCCGCCCGCGCCGAAAGTCCCTGACCCGGTACAAATCACGATTGACAAAGGGTGTCCCAAAATGGAAACCCCTTTGGAATCGCCCGAAGAGGACGTTTCCGGTGTGGACTGGAAGTTGGTCAATGAAGAATACCAGCGGCGCAGAGAAGCGGAGAAATCACCTGAAACCGCCCCGAAAGCCGACAGTATGCTGTCCGAAGCGGAAAGCGCGGGACAAGCCTACAACGCCGCGATCCAGCAGTCGGGCAACGACCCCTATCTGCAAAAAACGCCGTGGGAGGTGCGGGAACAGATGCCTACATTCGATGTCAAGCCGGAGTTCCGGGAAGATATTGAGCGCCTTGTCATCCCGCAGTTCTTTGCAGCTATTCCGGATACGCTGTTTACAGATGGTTCTCATGTGCTGCTGGATGAAGCGCAGCTTTCCGAGGGCTTCACGCTGAAAAACAAGGACTGCGACATTGATTTTGCCGCAGCGGATGATGGAATCGTTAAGGTGGATATTGAGAACAAGGAAAACGGCTTGCCCCGTGTGTTCAAAATGTCCAGCCCGGAGCAGCAGTATTTCAAGGAATACTTCAACAGTCTGCCCCCGGAGAGCCGGGTGCGCCAGTGCAAGGAAATGATGCTCCGCCAGCTTAACAAGCTGAACGGCGTGGACACTGCCGAACTGAAAGCCTACATAGAGCGCATTGTCGGCAACATGAGCAAGGACCAGCTTGCGGCAATGGAGAAAGCGCCGCTGGGTTACGCAAAGAAAATCAAGGATAAAGTGCAAGCCCTGTTGGAACAGCATTGCCGGGAGAACTTCTCCGACTGGCTCTCCACCGAACGCATTGTATGCTTGCCGTATTACCGTCTGCCGGACACGATTCATCCCGCTACGCATACGGACATCTACGCAAAATCGCTGTATCAGGCAGAGGACGGCGATATGAATAAGCTGGAGCAAAAGCTGATTATGGAATTGACCGCCTTGCCGAATGTGCGCTGGTGGCACAGAAATATTTCCCGTCAGGGCTTCTGCATCAACGGCTATATCAATCACTATCCCGACATTCTGATTATGACGGAAAAGGGCAAGGTCATCCTTGCGGAAACCAAGGGCGAACACCTGAAAAACGACGACAGCCGGGAGAAAATCGACCTCGGCGCAATGTGGAGCGGTCATGCAGGAAACCAGTATCGGTATTTCATGGTGTTTGAAAAGGATGCCGACCTGCCAAAAGGAGCAGTCAGCATGAGCAAGTTTGTTGAGATTGTCGCGGCGCTGTGAATCCCGTTCCTGGGCGATTCTGACAGGCGGCAATAACGCACTGTTCATAACAGCCCCTATGCGGTTTCGCGGAACCGGACGGGATTGCGCCAATCCGCAAAAACCTTTCCCGTTCCGAACACCGGGAACACTGTACCGTAGAGCGCGATTCCGTGTAATGAGTATGCAAATCGGGAAATAACTTTTCGGATTTCACAAGCATTGATTTATGCGGCGGTTTTTAGAGCGGTAATCGGAACTTGTTCTGCCGTGGAGGTCGATAATATCTACCCCTGATTTTTCATCACCTATGGTGTGAAATAAGCCCCTGTCTCGACGCTGTGATTACGACGGAGAAACATTTTGATCTCCTTACAAGTTCATACAGATTCAGGCAGCAGTAGCAATTCTGCTGCCTTTTTCTTTGGGTGACTGTTCCGCTTACCTCGCGTATGTGGATTGTCATAATTTTCAAAAAGGAGCGTGATAGTAATGAAATCAGAAAACGTGAAAAGGGGGTGGTGTGCCGATGCAAAGCAGAAAACACAGGCGGATTCTGATGCAGGAGGCGGAATATGGCAAAACCGCTTGACCCCAAGGCGATAGAGGCAGAGCGGCAAACCAGCAGCCGAGCGGAACGCAGGGAGCAGAAGCGCCGCCAGATGCAGGACGAGATTTCTTATAACCAGCGTGGAAATGGAGTTATTATTATCCCACCGCAGAAACGGCGGGAACTTGCAGAGGAGCCGCCCAAACTCCGTGTTGCGGCGTATTGCCGCGTCAGCACACAGGAGGAACAGCAGGTCGGCAGCTTTGATATGCAGATCCACCATTTTACCAAGAGGATTGAGGCAAATCCACAATGGGAGCTGGTTGAGATTTATCAAGACGAGGGCATCAGCGCAACTACCGTTGAAAAACGTCTTGGCTTTCAGAAAATGATTGCCGACGCAGTTGACGGGAAGATTGACCTAATCCTCACCAAAAGCATCAGCCGTTTTGGTAGAAATATCGTGGATATTCTGGACAATCTGCGAACGCTTTCTGCCCTGAACCCGCCCGTTTCCGTTGAGTTTGAGACAGAGGGAATCACCTATACCGGCGATGGGCGAAATAATCTGCTGATCTCGCTGCTGGCGGCTCTGGCTGAAATGGAATCCCAGCAAAAGAGCGAGGCAGTTAAGGCTGGTATCCGCTGGCGCATGGCGGAGGGCATCTACAAGTTCTCTGTTCAGAATACGCTTGGCTTCTATCGTGATCATTTCGGGCGGCTTGTCATTGAGCCGACCGAGGCAAGAATTGTTGAGTACATCTATGAAAGCTGCTTGGAGGGCGCAACCCCGGCAGAAATCGCCGCCGCACTGACAGAACAGGGTATCAAATCTCCAATGGGGAACGATCTCTGGTCTGCCGGTACTGTCCGCAGCATCCTCCGAAACGAGAAATACTGCGGTGATGCCTTGATGCAGAAAACCTATACGAAGGATTTCCGCACCCATAAATCCGTCAAAAATACGGATTTGAATATGTATTTCAAGGAAAATCACCACACAGCGATTATCAAAAAAGAGGATTGGATCAAGGTACAAAAGCTACTGTCAGAGCGGCACAGCACAGCAAAACGAGCAACATTGCGCCGTTTGAGCAATCACTTCGTCGCATACCGCGTAAAGGATGGTCTTTTCAAGGGCTATCTGATCATGGATTCCCGCTGGTCTTTTATGGAACGCCAGGAGTTTATGAAAATCGTGGATGAGGCGCAAAACACCATAAAATGAAAGGATTTTTACTATGAACTTCGATTTTTCTGCTCTGAACTTTGAAACCATCGACTCCAACATCAACGCCTACCCGGATATGTTCCTGAATCAGAATGGCGTGACTTTCACCAAGAAGGTGCTTGAGGACTTGGGCTATCCCGCCTTTGTTTTGTGTCTGCTGGATGCGAAAGCGAGGGTATTTGCGATCCGTTCCTGCAAGAGCAACGAACCGAAGGGCTTCAAGTTCTCCAAGCCGAGAGGCGAACAGAAAGGTGTTGTTACGATCTCCAACAAGAATTTGCTTGACCCGCTTCGCGCTGTCACCGGCGAGGACTGGATTCCCGGCAAGCGTTACAGGGTGCGCGGGTTCTGGGTTGCCGATGCAAAAACCATGTGCTTTGACCTCAATGAGGGCGTACAGGAAGATTTTCGACCTGTCACGCCGAGCAATGACGCAGAATAATCCCTGATTTTCAGGGAGAAAAGGGAGAGCCAGAGAGCAGCGGCAAGCCGCCTGAGCGAGAAAGCCACCTCTCCCTTTTCTCCTTCGCTGCGGCTATGGAAACCGTGGAAAACCGCAAGCGGTTTACGCACCGTTCCCACAGCCTGCGCTCACCCTCTTTTTCCTCTCTGGCTTTCTCCCTATACAAAGATAAGTGTCCATTTTCTATCCCGAAAACGCACAGTTGCCACGGCGAACAGAGGGCAGCGTATCAATATGGCAAAGAAAAGCAAACGGCACAACAGGCGGTTTTATCCTCAAAAAAGCCCCGAAGCACGACAAAAAAGAAACCCAGCACCACGCCATTGACGTGATGCTGGGTTTTTAGCCGTAAACTCACTCTGAGATTAAGCCAAAGTGCCGCAGCGCATCCTTGATTGCCTCGACCTTTTCAGGCGGGCAGGGATGATACTCATGTTTTCTCCGTTCAACAGCATTCGGTGCTTTGTGCATATCCAGCCCGACCATACGCTTGACCTCTGCGATATATGCCGTATGGACTTTGAAGCCGTACTTTTCCTGCACATACTCCTGAATGCGTTTATAGGTCGGATGCTCCTTGACCTCGCCGGTTTCCACTTCCATTCTGACCTCAACCGTCAGTGGATTTGTTTCCCGCGACAAGAGGACCACCGTCTCCACATGCCTTGTCCCCGGGAAGAGGTCGCAGGCGGCGGCTCTTTGCACCCTGTAGCCGTACTCAGCGAAGCGCTTCACGTCGCGGCCGAGGGTTCCGGGGTCACAGGAGACATAGACGACGCGCTGCGGGGCCATCTGCGCGGCGGCGGCAATGACCTCGGGCGCGAGACCCTTGCGCGGCGGATCGACGCAGATGACGTCCGGGCGCAGGCCGCGCCCGGCGAAGTCCGCCGCGAGTTGGGCGGCATCGCCGCAGAAGAACTCCACGTTTTCGATGCCGTTGCGGCGCGCATTCTCGCGTGCGTCCTCGATGGCCTCCGGGACGATCTCCGCCCCGATGACGCGTCCGGCGCCGCCGGCCATGACCTGCGTGATCGTCCCCGCGCCGCAATAGAGATCGACGACCAGCTCCCCGCCGGTCAGCCCCGCGTACTCGACGGCCTTGCGGTAGAGCACCTCCGCCTGATCGCGGTTCACCTGATAAAACGACGGCACGGAGAGCCGGAACGTCAGGCCGCAGAGCTCGTCTTCGAGTGTGTCCGCGCCCCAGAGCGTGCGGTATCGCTCGCCGAGGATCGTGTTGCCGCGGCGCGTATTGACGCCGAGCACCACGCCGACGCAGTCCGGTACGGCGCGGCGCAGCCGCCCGACCAACTCCTCCTCATGCGGCAGGCGCTCGCCGTTTGCGAGCACACAGACAAGGCTCTCGCCCCGGCGGTTCGTGCGGACATAGAGGTGGCGCAGCAGGCCGCGCCCCGTCTTTTCGTCGTAGGACGGGACGGCAAAATCGCGCAGATAGTCCCGCAGCGCCGCGGCGGCGGCGTCCGCCTGCGGCTTTTGGATCAGGCAGTGCTCAATATCGACGACGTCGTGCGTCCGCGCGCGGTAGAAGCCGACCTTTCCCGCGGAGACAGGGTACTGGCTCTTGTTGCGGTAGTAGAGCGGATCCGCCGCGCCGAAGATCTCCTCGACCTCGACGTCGCTCCCGCCGAGCCGCGTGAGCGCGTCCTGCACGCGCTGTCGCTTGGCCCAGAGCTCCTCACGGTAGCTCAGGTGGCGGAAGTCACACCCGCCGCAGCGGCCATAGTAGGGGCAGTCCGGCTCACGGCGCTCCGGCGACGGCTCAAGCAGCTCTGTCACCTTGCCGAAGGCGGCGTTTTTGAGCACCTTCATCACCAGAATGCGGCACAGCTCCCCCCGGACGGCCCCGTGGACAAACACGACCTGCCCGTCGATGCGCGCGATGCCGAGTCCCTCGCTGGAATAGCCCTCGATGCGCGCGGTATAGATATTGTTTTTCTCCAATGCGGCCATCATGTTCTCCTTCAAACGCAGAGCCGCGGAAACCCGCGGCTCTGCGAACTATTTCATCGGTCAAGCGGCGCTCAGAAGCTGAACTTCTCCAGCAGCTTGCGCAGCTGCTCGGCAAACGACGCGAGCGTCTTGTTGTCGCGGCCCTTGCTGCGGCGGATGAGCGCGATAAGCGCGTCGCCCACCTCGACCAGCCGCTGATAGGCGGCGGTGACCTTCGGCGCGCCGTCGAAGGCGCGGGTCTTGCGCTCGGGCAGGTACCCGGCGGCGAGCTGGCGGTTTTCCAGCAGGTCGTACTCCTCCGTATACTGCGGGGCGTGGGCGGCGAAGCCAAGGGACTTCACCTCCTCGGCAAAGACCGGCGCGACCTCTCGGTCGCCGTGGACGATAAAGACATGCTGCGTCTTGGCGGGGTCGAAGTGGCGCACCCAACCGATGAGATGGTCATGGTCGGCGTGGGAGGACAGACCCTGGAAGTTGACGATCTTCGCGCGGACGGCGATCTCCTCGCCGAACATCTTCACGCTCTCTGCCCCCTCGAGCAGGTGGCGGCCCAGCGTCCCGGGCGACTGGAAGCCGACGAACACGACGCTACTCTCCGGACGCCAGAGGTTGTGCTTGAGGTGGTGGCGGATGCGGCCCGCGTCGCACATGCCGGAGGCGGAGATGATGACCTTGGGCGTCCCGTCGAGGTTGAGCTGCTTGGACTCGTCCGTCGTCTCCGTCAGGTGCAGGCCGGGAAAGCTGAACATATGTGTACCGTCCTTGACAAGCTCTATCGCGGCCTCGTCGAGGTAGCCGTGCAGATTGCCGCAGAAGATGCTCGTCGCGCTCTTGGCGAGGGGGCTGTCGACATAGACGGGGAAATCCTTGACGGACTTGACCATGTTTTTGTCCTTGATCTCGCGGATGAAGTACAGCAACTCCTGCGTGCGGCCGACGGCGAACGACGGGATGACGACGTTGCCGCCGCGACCGAGCGTCTCGTCGATGATCTGCGCGAGATCCTCGGTATAGCTCCAGACCTCGGTGTGGTTGCGGTTGCCGTAGGTGCTCTCCATGAGGACATAGTCCGCGCTGTCAAAGAACTGCGGGTCGCGGATGATGGGCTGGTCGACGTTGCCGATATCGCCGGAGAAGACGATCACGCGCGTCTCGCCGCCCTCGTGCGCGGTGACGCGGATGCTGGCCGAACCGAGCAGGTGGCCCGCGTCGATGAACTCCGCCGTGACGCCCTCACACAGCTGCACCGTCTCGCCGTATTCGCACGTCTGAACGAACTCCTTCACGCGCTCGGCGTCCTCGACGGTGTAGAGCGGCTGGACCGTCGGACGGCCCGCGCGCAGGTTCTTGCGGTTCTGGTACTCGGCGTCGGACTCCTGAATGTGCGCAGAATCCTGCAGCATGATGCCGAGGAGCTGCGCCGTGAGGCGGGTGGTGATGATCTTGCCCTCGAATCCGTTCTTGATGAGCAGCGGCAGACGGCCGGAGTGGTCGATGTGCGCGTGCGTCACGAGCACGCAGTCGATCGCGCCGGGGTGGAAGGGCAGAGAGGCGTTATCCACCTCGTCGCGCCCCTGCTGCAGGCCGCAGTCCACCAGAATCTTCTTGCCGTTGACCTCCAGACAATGGCAGCTGCCGGTTACGCACTGGTCAGCGCCGTAAAAACTCAGCTTCATGGCAGTGTTCCTTTCTGCTTTCGCCGGGAAGGGCAGTCCTCCCCGCGCTTTGTTGTCCCTATCTTACCATTATTTTAACCGCAGGGCAACAGAAATTGTGAAATCAGGGCAGGCCGGCGCGCGTTTTATAAAGCGCGGCTTATGCCTGGTAGAAGCAAAACGCAGACTTTACAAGGTGAGATATTAGGTGTTATAATATTATGTCCCGAAATCCCGGGGAAAACAAATCGCAAGATAAAAGGAGAAAATCACAAGTGGAACGTTTCTTTCAGGTAAAAGAACATGGTTCGACCGTCAAGACCGAGATCATGGCGGGCATCACCACGTTCATGGCGATGGCCTATATTCTGATGGTCAACGCCGGTATGTTTGCCGATCCCTTCGGCGACGGCACGAATGTCCTCGGCGTCAGCTACGGTGCGGTGTATGTCGCGACGGCGATCTCCGCCGTGGTCGGCACGCTGCTCATCGGCTTTCTGTCGAACCTCCCCCTCGCGCAGGCCTCCGGCATGGGCCTCAACGCCTACTTTGTCTATACCGTCTGCGTCGGCATGGGGCTGAGCTACACCAATGCCCTCGTGCTGGTGCTGTTTGACGGCGTCATCTTCGTCCTGCTGACCGTCACCGGCCTGCGCAAGCTCATCTTCGACGCCATCCCCCACTCCGTCAAGGTGGCCATCTCCTCCGGTATCGGCCTGTTCATCGCGTTCATCGGTCTGCAGAACGCGGGCATCGTCGTGAACAGCTCCTCCACCTGCGTGACGCTGCACTCCTTCAACGTGTTCACCGGCACGGAGACGTGGGCGACGATCTTCCCCATGCTCATCACGATTCTGGCCGTGTTCGCCATCGGTGCCATGAGCAAGAAGAAGGTGCGCGGCGCGGTGCTGTGGGGCATCCTCGGCGCGGCCGTCGTCTACTACGCCGTGGGTCTGCTGACGGTGCCCGGCTTCTATGCCAGCGCCGTGGCCCCCAACCTGACGAGCGACTTCTTCGGCGCGTTCCGCGACTTCGGCACGCAGTCCTTCCTCGCCGTGTTCAAGACCGGCTTTGATTTCTCCGCCTATATCGACGCCAACGGCGTCGGCCCGTTTGTCATCATGCTGCTGACGACGATGCTCGCCTTCTGCATGGTCGACATGTTCGACACCCTCGGCACGCTCTACGGCGCCTGCTCCGCAGGCGGCCTGCTCGACAAGGATGGCAACGTCCCCAACATGGATCGCGCCATGCTGGCCGATGCCTGCGCCACCTGCGTCGGCGCTGCCTGCGGCACCTCCACCGTCACGACGTTCGTCGAGTCCTCCGCCGGTGTGGCCGAGGGCGGCCGCACGGGTCTTTCCTCTATGGCCACGGCCGCGATGTTCTTCATCGCGATGTTCCTCTCCCCCGTGGCGCAGCTTATCCCGACCTACGCCTGCGCCGCGGCGCTGATCTACGTCGGCGTTCTGATGATGTCCAACGTCCGCAACATCGACTGGGACGATCCTGCCGCCGCCGTGACCGGCTTCGTGACGGTCGCGTTCATGCCCCTGACCTACAACATCTCCTACGGTATCGCCTTCGGTCTGATCTCCTATGTGTTCGTGAAGATCTTCACCGGCAAGATCAAGGAGATCAACGCCGGCACGTGGATCATCAGCATCCTGTTCACGCTGATGTTCTTCCTGACCCGGTAACATTCTTCAGCAAAAGCTCCCGGCTCTGTGAGCCGGGAGCTTTTTTGTCGTTTTCGCTTCTCCGCGCGGCGCTTCAGGGCCGGAGCGAGGCAAAGCGGGCGGTGCCGATGGTCTGCAGGCGTCGGCGGAGCAGGACGTTCACAATCGTAAGCAGCGCGGCGGCGAGGGCGAGAATGCCCTCGGGTGCAAGTCTGCCGTGCAGGAGAATATACCCGCCTGCGAGCAGCAATACCGCCGCCCAGCCCGTGAGCAGCGCGAGTGCCGTGGCCGCGCCCTGCTTGATGGGTGCCGTCTCGTTCGTCCATGTGAGGTTCGGCAGGCGCAGCCCCCAGAGAAGCCCTGTCTGCGCGCCGAAGAACACAAACGCCAGCGTGAGCAGCATCAGCAGCACCGCCTGCACCGCACCCAGACGCAGCGCCGCCGCGAGCAGCACCGCGCTCACGAGCGCGGGCGCACCCACGCACAGCAGGTGCAGCCGCAGCTTCGCCCGCAGCACCTGCCATGGCTCCACGGGGAGCGACTGGACAATCCACAGGCTCCGTCCCTCGAGCGAGACGGACGGGGCGGTCACGATCCCCATCGCGCACAGCAGCAGAATGATCCCCGCCGTAAGCGGCAGGAGCTCCGCGCGCAGCTCGGAGTTCTGCGCCAGAATTGCCGCCAGTACATCGCGCCGCAAAAGCGCGTACACCGAGCCGGTGAGCAGCAGGATCCCGCCCATCGTGCAGTTGAGCAGGTACACGGCGCTGCGTCCGAGGTGCGTCAGCTCACGCCGCAAAAGCGCGGCGTCCTCCGTCGCGGCGCGTGTCTGCCGGATGCGCGCATTTGCGCGCGGCGCGGCGCGCCTGCCCGCGGCAAGGGCGAAAAAGCTGTGCGAAAGGGCGGCGTACACCAGCGCAGACAGCGCCAGCGAGAGCGCCGCGAACACAAACAGCGCCGCTCCGTCCCCGCTCAGTGCGCGGCCGATCAGCCCCAGCGGGCGGAGCCAGCCGGCAAAATACCGCGCGAGCAGATCGAGATGCTCCATCAGCAGCGCAAGCGATCGGTTCAGCCGCATACACAGCGCGAAATAGGCGACGATGAACACCGTCGAGAGAAGCACCGTCACAAGGCTGCGGTGGCGCACATGCCCCGCCGCGAGCGCGATCAGCCACCCCACGGCGCACGCGAGCGCGAGCGTCAGCAGCGTGAGAAGCCCCAGCGCCACGAGCCAACTCACCGCGCCGCCCGCCGTCAGCCCCGCATAGCGCGCATAGACGATTCCGGCGGGCAGGAGCACGAGCACCTGAAAAAAGAGCGTCAGCAGATACAGCCCCGTCATCCGCGCGAGGAGGATCGTCCCCGGTGGGATGGGCAGTGAGAGGAGAAATTCGTTGTCCCGCGCGGCATAGAGCGTCGGATACGTCATCAACACGCTCCCGATGAGCCCGAGCAGCAGCGCAAGCGTCCCCATCAGCGCAAAATACAGCCACGAAAGCCCCGCTGGCTCCAGTGCCGCGCACAGCGTGTCCGACAGCAGCCAGAACATCGCGCCGAAAGCGGCCGCCGCGTACAAAAGCAGCGCCGCGTACCCGATGATGGCCGCGCGGGAGCGGCGGCGTCCCCCCGCGGCGCTGAGATACAGGAAGGACGCCCACTCCTGCGCCTGTTTTTTCAGAAGCAGTTTAAGCATGCCCGCCCTCCAGCTCCAGAAAGACCGACTCGAGCGACCGGTCTCCGCGCACCTGCGCCATCGTCCCGGCGCGGACGAGCCGCCCCTGCCGGATGATGGCGACCCGGTCGCAGAGCTTCTCCGCCACCTCGAGCACATGCGTCGAGAAGAAAATCGCACCGCCGCGGCCGCACAGCTCGCGCATCCGCTCCTTGAGCAGGTGCGCCGCGCCTGGATCGAGCCCCACGAACGGCTCGTCCATGACGAGCAGCTTCGGCTCGTGCAGGAGCGCCGAGATGACGGCGAGCTTCTGCTTCATGCCGTGGCTGTAGGTACTGATGGGCTGGTTCAGGTCGGCGGCGAGGCCGAAGCTCTCGCTGTAGCGACGGATGCGCCCGGCGCGGTCGTTTGTACCCACGCCGAACACGTCCGCGACGAAGCGGAGGTAGCCGATGCCGCTCATGTAGTCATAGAGGTCGGGGTTATCGGGGATGTAGGCGAGCTGGCGCTTGCAGGCGAGCGGGTCGCGGCGGACGGAGATACCGCCGACGGTGATTTCGCCCTCCTCGAACGGGAGAATCCCGCAGCAGGCCTTGAGCGTCGTCGTCTTGCCCGCGCCGTTGTGGCCGATGAAGGCGCAGATCTCGCCGGGGCGGATCTGCAGGCTCAGGTCGTCCACGGCGGTCCTTTCGCCGTAGCGCTTCGTCAGGTGGTCAATTTTCAGCATGGTTGGCTTCCTCCTGCAGATTTTTCTCCAGCGCGGCAAAGGCCGCGTCCGCGCGCAGCGGGGCAAACGCCGGGTGCCGCATGGCCCGGACAGCGTCCTGCGCGGCGAGACGCAGGCGGCGCGGGGCGTCTCCTCCCAGCTCCATCCGGGCGATCCACGGCTCCAGCCGGTCGAAAAACGCGTCCCCGTGGAGAATCGGCGCGCCGCGCAAAAGCGCCGCCACCGTGTCCGCGAAGCGGCGGAGATACGGAAGCGCCCGCTCCGGACGCTGCAGCTCCATACACGTCAGCGCCGCCTGATAGAAATACTGCGCGGAAATATTCGGGTGCAGCTGCGCGAGCTGCCAGTCCTCGATGAGCGCGTCCGCCCGGTGCAGCAGCCGGTCACAGCGGGCGACATCCGCGCCGCTGAGTGCGAGATCCGTCGCGGCGCTCGCCGTGAGGTTCAGCAGGAGCAGATATTCGCCGATCTGCACGCGCCCACGCGCCTGCTCGGTCTGCCCCGCCTGCTGATAGGCCTGCAGCAGCAGAAGCTCCCCCTGCGACGAGAGCCGCAGCGGATCCTGCAGCTCCTCGAGCTGCGCCGCCGCCCGCTCGGCATCGCCGCGCATCAGCGCCGCCGCGGCCTCCTGATAGGATGCGTCGGACGCAAGGCCGGGGTCGCTGCAGCGCTCCCGCACCCGGCGGCAGAGCGACTCCGCTTCATCGAGTGCGTCCCGCCGCTCCTCCGGCGTGGGAGCGAGCGGCGCGTGGTTGAGCAGCAGCCCCGCCATCTGCAGCAGGAACGGCCAGCAGCTGCCGTAGCGGCGGATATAGCGGCGGCAGACGGCCATCACCTCGGCAAAGGGCTTTTTCGCGAAGTCCTCCGCGAGCTCGCGGTAGATCCGGCGGATCTGCTCGCGCCCGAGCTGCGGCTCATAGCCGACGAGCTCGTCGAGCGTCACGCCGAAAAACGACGCCAGCTCCGCCAGCACCGGCGCGTCCGGCAGGCTCTGCCCGCGCTCCCACTTCGAGACGGACGCCTTCGTCACGCCGATGTGGTCGGCGAGCACCTCCTGTGTGAGCCCCTGCGCCTGCCGCAGACGGGTGATATTTTCCGAAAAGTGCAGAAATTCCATCGTGTGTTCCCCCATTTCTGCTCCCATTATACCCGCCCCCGCCGCCCCGCACAAGCGACGCGCGCGACACTTGGTGAGAAAAAATCAACCGCGGCGATACACAGAGCTCGTAAAGAAGGGGGTTCGCTCCGCTCTGCACCTCGGCTGGCATAGCCAGACTGCGACGCTCGCTCCGCGCAAAGTGTATTTTGTGACGTACACGCCGCCGCAAAATACGATTAGAACTTATTCGCGGCGCTGCGGCACCGCGAACTCTTTGAGACTTTGATGTTGAGTTCCCTCTTCGATGGGGCGGTCATAGAATGACCTCGGAGAGATGTTTCTCCCGGAAAGGAGGCAGATCGGATGATTCATCTCCAACACGCCGCCTTTGTCTATCAGGCGCCGGACGGGGAGGTCGAGGCCCTGCGGGATGTGTCGTTTGATGTGGTGGAGGGGGAGTTTTGCTCCATCGTCGGGCCGTCGGGCTGCGGCAAGTCGACGCTGCTGTCCGCGCTTGCGGGGCTTGAACCGCTCAGCGGCGGCGTGTTGACGCTCGACGACGAGCCGGTCAGCGGCCCGTCGCGCAAGGTGGGCTTCATGCCGCAGCGCGACCAGCTCTTTGAGTGGCGCACGATCCGCGACAATGTGACGCTGGGGCTTGCCATCCGCCATGAGCTGACGCCGGAGCGGCTGGCGCGTGTGGATACGCTGCTCGCGCGCTACGGGCTCGCGGAGTTCGCCGCGAAGCGCCCGGCGCAGCTCTCCGGCGGTATGCGCCAGCGCTGCGCGCTGATCCGGACGCTCGCGCCCGACCCGAAGGTGCTGCTGCTCGACGAGCCATTTTCGGCGCTGGACTATCAGACGCGGCTCGCCGTGTCGTCGGACATCTACCGCATCATCCGCCGCGAGGGCAAGACTGCCCTGCTCGTGACGCACGACATCTCCGAGGCCGTCAGCATGTCCGACCGGGTCTTTGTGCTCAGCCGGCGGCCGGCGGTTGTGAAAAAGACGTTTGACCTGTCGGCGCTGCGCCGCCTTGACCCGCTGCAGCGGCGGGATGACCCGGCCTTCGGGGCGGTGTTCAACGCGATCTGGAAGGAGTTGGAGCTTCATGAATAACGGTGCGCCATCGGCCGGGCGGGCGGCGTATCTGGCGCGGCTGCGGCGCGAGAAGCGGTCTGTCCGGGTGTGGCAGGTCGCGCTGGTGGCGGCGCTTTTTCTCTGGTGGGAGCTGAGCACGCGCATCGGACTCGCCGACGGCTTTCTGCTGAGCAGTCCATCGCGGATGGGGCGGACGCTTGCCGCGCTCTGCGGCGGCGGGGAACTGGCCGTCCACATCGGGACGTCGTGCCTGGAGACGGTGGTGGGCTTTCTGGCCGGGACGCTGCTGGGGACGGCGGTCGCCGTCGGCATGTGGTGGTCGGAAAAGCTCGCCCGGATTCTCGACCCGTATCTCGTGGTGCTCAACGCGCTGCCCAAGACGGCCCTCGGGCCGATTTTCATCGTCTGGATGGGCGCGGGGATGGGCGCGATCGTCGTGATGACGCTCGCCATCTCCCTGATCGTCACCATCCTGAGCATGTATCAGGGGTTTCTGTCTACAGATGAGGAGAAGCTGCGGCTCATGCGCACCCTCGGTGCCAGCCGCCGCCAGATTCTCTGGATGCTGGTGTTCCCGGCCAACCTGCCCACGCTCTTCAGCACGCTGAAGGTCAACGTTGGGCTGTCGTGGGTTGGGGTCATCATGGGGGAGTTTCTTGTCTCGCGGGCCGGTCTGGGCTATCTCATCGTCTATGGCTCTCAGGTGTTCAACATGGATCTGGTGATGACCAGCGTGCTGATTCTGGCGCTGGCGGCGGTGGTGATGTACCGGCTGGTGCTGCGGGCGGAAAAAATCTTGAATCGCTATTGGGGGGTTATCCAATGAAGAAAGTGGCTGCGCTGGTGCTGGCGCTGGGGATGCTCGCGGCGCTGTGCGCCTGCGGCGGGGAGTCGGATAAGAAGACCATCTTGAGGTTGAACGAGGTTACCCATTCCGTGTTCTATGCACCGCAGTATGTCGCGATGAGTCAGGGCTTCTTCGCCGACGAGGGGCTGGAGATCGAGCTGACGAACGGCGGCGGCGCCGACAAGGTCATGTCGGCGGTCATCTCCGGCCAGTCGGACATCGGCCTTGCGGGGCCGGAGGCCTGCATCTACGTCTATAATCAGGGTAAGGACGACTATCCGCGCATCTTCGCCCAGCTGACCAAGCGCGACGGTTCGTTCCTCATGGGGCGGACGGACGAGAGCTTCTCATGGGAGAATCTGCGCGGCAAGACCGTGATCGGCGGGCGCGCCGGCGGCGTGCCGGAGATGACGCTCGAGTACGTCCTGCGCCGGAACGGCCTTGTGCCGCAGGAGGACACCGTGGTCGACACGTCCGTGCAGTTTAACATGATGGCCGGGGCCTTCAGCGGCGGCAGCGGCGACTATGTCACGCTCTTTGAGCCGACGGCCACGGAGATGGAGCTGGCCGGGAAGGGCTATATTCTCTGCTCCATCGGCGCGGAGAGCGGCGAGATTCCGTACACGGCGTATTTTGCGAGCCAGAGCTACATGGCGGCGCATCCGGACGTGGTGCAGGGCTTCACAAACGCCATCGCGCGGGCGCAGAAGTGGATTCTCTCCCACTCGGACCGTGAGGTGGCCGAGGCCATCGCCGCGCAGTTCCCGGATACCTCGCTCGACGTACTTGAGCGCGTGACGGCGCGCCACCGCGCCATCGACGCGTGGAACCAGACGCCCGTGATGGAGCAGGCGGCGCTTGAGCGGCTCGAGACGGCCATGGAGACGGCGGGCGCATCATCGAGTCTTCTCTCGACAAGGGTCGTGGATATGTTTCTACCGTA
>ERZ772900.906-NODE-906-length-29581-cov-6.181128_pt1 | contig 29581 bp, 17 predicted proteins | sample MGYA00512124_ERZ772900 | MGnify/ENA primary metagenome ERZ772900 (study PRJEB29015, sample SAMEA2737716) | human gut metagenome | biome: human gut; feature: human-associated habitat; material: faeces | place: China | collected 2012 ... | reverse complement strand
TCGCTGGCGCGACATCTCCCCACACTGTGGGGAGTCACCCTCGCAGAGGGGGCCAGGGTAATGAAAAAGCCGCACAGCTTTCACTGTACGGCTTAACGGCTCACTTATTTTTCCTTCTTCGCCGTCTTTTTGCGGCGGCGGGCGCGCCCGCTGTCGGCCTTGGCCTCGGGAACATAGAGGCTATAGCTCAACAGGTAGCGGCCATGGGCAGGGATGCGGTAGAATGCGGCCTTGATGCGCTCCAGCGGGCTGGTGCCGCTCTCGGCGGTGCTGCCGCTCAGCATAACAACATACTGCATATCGGTGTAGCGGGCGCCCACATCGCACTGGCGCAGATTCGTGCGGATCAGATCGCCCAGTTGCTCCACCATCAGAGCGGTCTCGGCAGCATCGGTGTTCTGGCTGGGAGCCACGGTCAGGATCGCCAGGAATACCTGCAGACCGTAGCGGACCTGCACGCCGCGCTGTACGCGGTAAATTTCCTTGAACGTCTCAAAGTCGCAGATACAGGCCCCCGTGTTCTCGGTATCCGGCAGGGCAGAGATCAGCTTGGAGACCTCACTCTCCATATTGCGGTCTGCCTGGCGCATCTGGCGGTAGGCAGAGCCTGCGCGGCCCGGCTCAATGGCATGATGCAGGCAGCCCATGGCGCTGCCACGGCGTGCCAGATCCTCCGCCTCCTCGTGGCGGCCCAGCGTCTCCAGCGCGACGATCTTTTCCAGATAAAGGCGCTCCTCGTAGGGGTCCAGCTCCAGCGCGCGGGTACACAGCGTAACGATGCGGGTGCTCTCGCCCCATTTTTTGCAGAGCTCCAGCAGGTTTAAAATGGCTGTGCGGTACTGCCCATGCAGACGCACGCTGACGCTTTCGACCCACGGCTCGGACGCAGACTGCGGCAGCAGGCGCCCATCATACAGGTTGACGATCTGTTCATAAATGCGGCTGCGCTTCTCGGCGTCGCTCTCCTTGCGGGCCAGCTCCGAGAGATCGTTGACCTCAAACACATCCACGCTACAGTCCAGATGGGGGTTCCACTGGTAGTAGCCGCGGCTGGTCACGATGCAGCCCTTCATCTCATCCAGCCCCTCCGCGTCGATCATAAGGCGGAAGCGATGCAAGATGGCGCGCAGGGCCATGTCCGGGTTGGTGGACCGCTCCCCTGCCCACAGGGTATCGGTCAGTACCTTGTGGGAGACGCGCTCCCCGCGCCGCAAAACGAGATACTGCACCAGCGCCGTTGCCTTGCGGGACTGCGCCAGTTGTGCCAGCACGGGCTTGCCGTTCACACGGATCTCAAAGCCGCCCAGCATTTTGATTTCAATTGTTGCCATCCTAATCATCCTCTCTGCTCTGATGCCCACGACGTTCCTGCATTTTGTCCGGCACACAGGTATTCATGTTTTAAAGTATAACAAGTCCATTTGAATTTGTCCAGTACATCCGCCGGGATTGTAATAAACTTTTCAAAAATCGTCCCGGAGGGCACCGCTCACGACTCCGACGATGCCTTGCCGTCCCAGGTGCCGGGTTTATACAGGATGACCGGCTCACCGGGCAACTGCACAATGGCTTTTTGGGTGCACAGCGGCACGATCTGGTTGTCGGCGTCCCGCTTGGCCACAGTCAGCACCACCGTCATAGCCGTAATGCGCGGGGTCTTGGTTTCGTCGCCGTCCTGCGTCCAGCTGCGGGCGTAGAAATGCAGATCGCTGATGAACAGCCCCATATAGGCATCCCGGGGATAGGCCGTTGTGTAGCCGTAGGCAACGTAGGGCAGTTTGACCGTCGTCACGGTACTTTCCTCGGCCTTGTCCTTTTTTGTGTGCTGCGGGTTGCCGTAGTGCCCGGCGTCATTCAGTTCATCGCGGTAAAAGCGCATGTGCAGGTAGCCGTTCAGCGCATTGGCCTGTTCCGCTGTCAGCAGTTCTGTGCCGTCTGTCTTTGTCAGCGGCGGCACACAGTCCTTGTCGATCAGCTCAATGTGGTTGGGGTAGACGCTGAATTCCAATGCCGTGCCCTTGCTGTAGTCGTTACCCTTGGACAAAAAAACGCTGTCCAAATTATTAGGGTCCGTCGCGCCGTCGGTGAAGCGGATATAGCCGTTCGCCTCGAGCACCTCGCCGCGGATCGTCTCAATGAGCGCGTCGGCCAGGTTCTGGGCGCGGGTCTGCTGCTGGATGTCCATGTACGCCTGTGCGCTGGGCTGTATCAGCGTGACCGCCGCCAGCGTAAAGATCGCCAGCAGCACCATGCAGACGATCAGCTCCACCAGCGTTGTGCCGTTCTGGTTTTTCAAACGCTGCTTCATGGGTTGGTCGTCCCTTCTGCCGTGCTCTTGCTGTAGCGGTAAAACTTGTGCTGTTCCGTCGTTTTTTGGCCGTTTTCCGTAACTTCCGCGCTTGTCTCCACGCTGTCCAGCTCGACGCCGTTCACCGTAAATTCACCATAATCGCCAAAGGAGAACTCCAGCCCTTCCCGCTCATTCACCCAGCTGGGGGCCGCGTTATTGGCCGGGTACAGCCCGGCGCAGAAGGCATAGGCTGTCTCCCGCAGCGTTTCGGCCTTTTGGGACATGGCGCGGGCGTACCGCAGCGAAACGACGAACATCGACGTAAAAATCATCAGCAGCAAGAACGACACAAGCACTTCCACAATGGTCTCGCCGCGCTGATTTTGTAAAGTATGTTTCATAGCGGGTCACTCCTGTGTTGTGCCGGTGCTCTGTTTGGCACCGCGGGTGTAGGTGATGGAATCGGGCTGCTGGCTGGTGTCGCAATGGAACGTCAGACGGTTGCTGTCAATGTTGCCGTCAGTAATGGTCAGGTCACCACTGCCGGGGGCGTAGAACGTCAGGGCTTTAATGCGGTAATACTTTGTTGGACCGTCGTTTATTGTGTAGTACACCTTTGGTAATTTTTTGCTTTTTGCCTGGCTGCCGTCGCTGTCGTACTTCACTGTGCGGTCATAGGTCCGCGTGAAGGCAAAGCTCTCGCCGTTTTTCGTGACTGTCACTGTAATATCCAGCTGTAAATCGACGATTGCCATACCCTTGCGGTCTTCGCCCTCCAGTGTGTCGAGCAGGTTGCGCAGGTCTGTGGCATTGGTACTGTTCGCCGTCTGGTTCAGCTTGTCGGCACCGTCGCCCGGGCGGCGGCGCAGTGTTACCGTGATGGCCTCGGCCCCGCCATCAGGCTGGCTGCCTTTCGGTTTCCAGGCGAACTCCTTGGGCTGGGATCCCAAATCATAGATGTCCTTGCCGTAGCTTTGGGAGAACATGAACTGCTCATTGACGAACTTGGCAAAGCTGCTGTCCTTATTGTTCAGCTCCCCTTCCAGCACGTCGGAAAAGCTGGTTGCCAGCTGGTAGGCTTCCTGTTCCAGCAGCTGGCGGTTGGCATTGGCCGTCAGCACGGAGGCCGCATAGACCAGCGCTGCCGACAGCGCCACAAACAGTGCGCCGATGCAGAGGACCAGTATCATCGAAAGTCCCTGCTCCCCGCGCAGAATGCTGCGTGCCCTGCGGTGCATAATGCCACCTTCTTTCCTAAAATAAAATTACGATGCGTCGCTTGTTTCCATCCGTTCCGGGGGCGTGGTTTCCGCCGCGTCCGTCTCATCCGGGGCAGCGGCGGTCTCCGGGGTCGCCATGGGCAGTGCCGCACGGGCCCGCATCAGGACCGGGGGCACGCTTGCGGGGGCGCTTTCCGCCGCCGTGCTTTCTGCAGTCTCGGCAGGCTCGACGCTCTCCGCGGAGTCCATACTCTGGGCATCCTCCGCCGCATCGGCGGTGTTCGTCTCGTTGACGGTGACCTTGACCGAATCGGACGCAACGGTCTTATCGTCGCCAATCGAGTGCGCCAGCGTCTGCAGCGTCACACTTGCGGTGAACTTTTGCAGATTGAGCGAGTCGTCCTGCACCTTTTCCTGCAGCTCGGGCAGGGTGATGCGGTAAACAGGCTCGGCACCGTCCTCCTGCACCAGCTCCAGCATGGGAACCGTCTGTGCCTTGTAGTACAGCGTACCGCCGTCCTTTTCCACCGTGCCGGTGACGTCATAGGGTTTCTGTTCCCATGTCACGTTGCCGTTCTCGTCGGTCACAGGCTCAACGCTCAGGTCGTACCAGATGCGGGTCTCTTTGGTCTCCGCGTCCACAACGGTGGTCTGCTTGTCAAGCGGCGTCGTTATGTCGTTATAGGTCTTGGTAACGGTTTCGATTTCCCCGCGCTTATGCGTGACATTGCCGTCTTCGTCCTTCACGTCCCTGTCGTAGGTCGTCACCGTAATGCTGTAGGGCTGTTTCGTCTTACTATCCAGCGGCGTGACGGTAAAGGTATAGCTGTCGGTCAGGTTGCGCACCGTGCCGTCGGCCTGGGTGTACTTGTTCACCGCGGTCCACTCCACCGTAAAGCGGCGCAGCTTCAGCGGGGCCGTACCGCGATTGCTCTTAAACTCGGGGTCGCTGTACAGGTTGACCTCCTGCGTGTAAACGGCATTGCCAAGTGCGCGTTCCGGTTCGGCAGCGTCCACGGGGGCGTCCAGCGTGATGGCCGGCAGCTGTGCCGCTTCGGTATCCTTCTGCAGGATGTAGAACCAGTTCGACGCTGTCGTGCCGTCGGTGGGCATAACGCGCACCGCGGGCAGCAGGTATTGTTTTGCATGGTCGGGCGTCAGCGTAAAGCCGTTGCCGTCGGGCACAAAGGTATAGCTGGCGGTTTTGTCGTTGACGCTGGCGCTCCCGCCCACCGTGCGGCTGTCCTTCGGGATGACCAGCTCGGCGTCGCCGCTGTTCAGCATCTCGTCCAGTTTTTTGGTCAACTCCTGCTGGGCCTCGTACTTGGCCTGCCCGGTGGGGGTATTCTGCCATGTCCTGGCCAAATCGGCAATTGTATTGTAATTGTTCTCGTTGCTGAAGATATAGCCGGTAAAGTAGACATTGCCCTGTGCGGCTTTCTCCAGCGTCATGTTGAGCTTGAGGTCGTTCAGGAACGTCTCCTGATTCGGGCTAGCGGGCGCAAAGCTGCTGGCCGTAACCGTGGGTGCAGCGGCGCGGCGGACGATGGTCTCGGACTGGCTCAACGCGCCGTCCGGGCCGTCAAAGCAGGTATTGTTATCAGCCTTGCGGCGGGCAATGACGCGGAAGCGCATCTCGGCGTCCTGATACTGCTCCAGATCCAGCGTCAGGCTGCCGACGTTGCCCGTGGTGGGCAGCGTCAGCACAGTTTTGCCGTTGGCATCGACGACGCACAGGTCATAGTGGCCAATGCGCGCGTCGTCGGACGGCGACCAGCTGACCGTGTAGAGCAGGGCATCCGCGTTGTCGGTCTCGCCGTTGACGCGGGTGATGGAGCTCGGCGCGCTGATGCCGGGCAGGCGCTGCTTAACGCTGTAATCCGCCACAGCGGACGCGCCGATTTCGGTGGTGTTGGCTGCCGCCACGCGGGTGACCTCGAGCCGGACCTTGTCATAGCGCCAGCTGTCGCTGCCGTTGGCCAGCATGGTATCCACGTTGACAGGCAGGGTAAAGTTGTTGCCATTTTGTGTCGGCGTCAGGGTGTCCTTCAGCGCAATTTGCTCCTGACCGGTCACATTGCCGTTCGCGTCCGTCAACAGGCCGTAGAGCTTGATGCTGTAGGTCGGCGTTTCCGTACCTATGTTCTCTTGCGTCCAGTTGAACGTATAGGTCAACTCGTTGGTTTTCTCGTCAACTTTTCCTTCGGTGTTTTTGTCCAGCGTCGGGGCTTTCAGGACATTCAGGTTCAGCTGCTTGAAGATGATCTGCGGGGTCGTCTGCGTGGCCTGTATAGCCCAACCCTGGTCATCGGTGCGGTTCACGTCGGAGAAGCAGAGCGGCGTCAGATGGGCATAGGTATAGCTGTGCTCGCCCGTGCGGACGATCTCATAGCCGTTCTTCCACCAGATTTCTTTGTTGGTGTCGCTTGCATGGCTGGCGATGGCTGCGGACACTTCGTCCGCCGTGGCATCCCAGCGATACTTCATATCGCCCTTGCCGCTGGTGACGGGCACCGCGACAACGAGGAAGTCGGTGTAGTTCGTCATGGCATCCGACGGCAGGCTGTTCAGATTGAAGGTGACGGGTGTCTCGGTGACGATGCCCTCCCGCGCGGCCAGCGTGATGTACTGGCCGTTCAGGGACTGCCCGTTGACCGTGTCATTGCCCAGATATTTTGCCAGCAGCATGACGCGGTAGGTCGGGCTGCCGTGGGTCGGGTCTGCCAACGTTGGCGTGAAGCCGAAAGTCACCGTTGCGGTAAAGTTTTCCGCCGATTGGCCGGTGCAGGTCACGTACTCTGTCGCGTTTTCTGCTTTGGTCAGCGTGCCCGCAGGCAGACCGTCTTCATTCTTCTTGGCATCTTCTTTGTTAACATCACGCCATTGGGATGGGACGTAGGTTTCGACCTTGTACTCCGCCGAGCGTAAATAGCTGGTGCTGCCCGCTGCCGGAGTTGCCAGCGCTGTAAAGGTCTTGGTCACCCCAATACTCCACGCTATGCGGATATACTTCTTCCCACTCTGCCTGCTGAACGTATAAGGGTTCGTTACACCGTTTCTTGTTACGGTTACTGTCCAGTTTTCATCCTTGGGGTAGTCCTCATAGTTTTTCAACACAAGAATTTGCTCATATTTAAATTCTTCGTTACCATCGACCTTCGTGCATTCGTTCCAGTTAAATTCCGAGCGCTTTACAAGGCGGACTTCCAGTTCCGGTTTCGGCAGGGCGTGCATAAAGGTCTGCACGCCGCTGGTGTTGGGGTTATCAGGCTGATTCGGGTCGTCGTTGGTGTTGTAGGGCGTTACACGCACGACGAAGTAACCCGTCCACGCTTTATCTGCCACAAAGGTATAGCTGCGCTGGTAGACGTCCGCTTTGAGATAGGGATCTGCATCCGGTGCGACAATACCCGCAGCGTCGCAGGGCAGAATTTCAACACGGTAGTAAGCGGCGGGGCTGGCTGTCGTGTCGTTCGGCTCGTCCCACGTCACTTCATAACGGCCATAGACGTTGTTGTCCGCGTCCTGCACCTGGCTGGCCTTGACGTGGATTTCTCCCGGCTTGGCGGGCTTGGTGCTGTCCAGCACGTACTTATAGTAGTTCTGGATGACCTCGTCCGTGATGTCCTCATTGTCCGGTTCGCCCTTGCGGTTGTCCTTGGTCGTCTGTGCGTTTTCACCGTAGACCAGTAGCAGCTGCCCGCGCTCACCGCCGTTGGCATCGTAGATATAACGCCGCGTCGATTTTTCACCAAAAGACTGCCCGGTCTTGACACCAATATAGCCCGTGCTGCCTGTTAGTTTTGTAATGTCGTAGCTGATTTGTTTGCCGTCGCTGCTTGTGGGCAGCATAGCAAAATAGGCATCGTCCGTTCCACCACCTGTATCCTTACCGATGAAGAGTCTGCGGCTGCCGGACTTGGTGTTTTCCTGCCGCTCGGTAAAGTTACTGTTCTGCGTGCCCCAGTTGATGCTTGTGGACAAGCCGGTTGTGATGCGCGTCAGGGTTCTGTCGGTTACGCCCGTAGCGGTTTGGGATTGACCTTGTATTTTCTTGTAGCTATTGGCAAAGGCCGCGCCGGAATCGATATAGTAGTTGTTATGACCCTCGATGTGTTCGCCATAAACACCCGTACCGTCTTTCATTGTCAATTCTGTGGACGAACGCTTGTCATAGGCAACAGGGTGCCAATCGTCCTTAACGACAGAGAAGCAGTTTGTGATTGTTGTGGGGGCTACACTGTAGCCGCCCATGGACCGGCTGCCGACAATACCGGCAATCCAGTAATATTTACCATTATTAGTGCTGTCATTATCGCCTTTTCCGGTTTGGGTCGTCATATTGGTGGTAAAGTTGCGGCACCGGTCAATATTGATGGTAACATACGGGATGGTTTTAAACTGGGCATTCCCATTGTAGCCGTTACCTTTTTTTACGCTGCTGACATTCGGATTGTCCACGCCATCCCACGGGCCCAAGTAAGCAAAAATGCCGACAGCCATCGATCTGGCTTGAATGCTTACAGTGCTGCCGTTGACACAGTCATACAGATCGATTGTCATAATGTCGGTGGCGTTCTTCATCTGCACTTTGCCAAAGATGCCACCGATGTCGTTTGCGCTGCTCCAGCCATCAATAGACGACTTCATCGAGCCATGGTTCTGACAGGACAGGACGTTGACCGACGTGTTGGAGACAGGCGCATCATAGTAAGCCACAATACCGCCCATTGTACCGCAGTCACTGCCGCCGTCGTTGAAGTTCGTCTTCAGGTCGCCGAAGTTGTAGCAGTTTTGAAGCGTGCCGCCGTAGTTCGTCCAAAGCGAAATGACGCCGCCCGCATTGCCGGAACGACTGTTATAGACAGAGCCGAAGTTAATACAGTTTGTCAGCGTCCACCGGTCACCAATGCGGTTGTTCTGGTTGCAGATGATGCCGCCAACCTGCACATTGAAGCGGTTTGTGGAATCATAGTAATTAACATCATCGCGGTCATTGGCATCGCTTTGGGAAATATCACCCCTTTGGGTCGCGTTATTGCCCGTTTTCCAGAACGTCCGGCGGCTGAATCGACGCACGGCAGCGCAGTTTACCACAGTATCCAGCGCACTTGTGCCGGTCACATTGGATTCGTTCTGTCCTACGATGCCGCCAACGGTGGTATCATCGCGGGCTGCGTTATCCGCATAGACGAACCACTTACCGCTGGCCGTGCTGCTGATGCTGCCGTTCAGGCCGTTGAATCCGGTAATTCCGCCCAAGTGACCGCTGGCAAGGTTGTTCATATCCTTATTGCTGCCGCGCAAGCCGACAAGCAGATCGTTAGCGGCCAGACCCGTGTCGCTGTAAACGTTCGTGTAGCCCTTATTCGTCACAGTGTCAACGCCCTTGAGATCCACAAAGTTGGACACATAGCTAACTGTAGCGCCCGTCCCATTTACCGGGTTGCCGCGCAGCGCAGCGACAATTGCATTGGTGTCTCCGTCAGCGATCCACTTTTTCAACTCGGGCATCAAATCGGTCTGCACAGTTTTGCTGCCGCTGCCCTTGATAGTGCCGTTGTTGGAGCCCGCAACGCCGCCCACAAAGCCGTAACGCGCCGTGATGATGCTGCCCGCGCCGTTGCTGCTGCTCTCGGTGGCGACATAGCTGTTGGCGATTTCGACATTGTTGCGGCCCGCAATGCCGCCCACATGGCTGGCACTGGCGAGCTTTTCGTCTGCGGTCTGGGTCGTGGTGATGTTGCTGATACCGCTGACCTGCAGTTTGATGTATTTGACCTCACAGCCGGTGATCGTGCTGTTGTTCAGACCGGCAATGCCGCCCACCGTGCTGCCGGTGCTGCGTGCACCGTCGGAGACAAGGCCGTCCGCGTCCGCGTTGCCGCCCATCGTGCCGGAATAGGTACACTGCTTCAGGGTACCGTCGTTTTGGCCTGCGACGCCGCCCAAATTTGTATATTTATCAAGATTTTGTGTAAGGTCCAGCAGAACGTCGGTGCTGCTGACCGTGCCGTGCTCCGTGGTGCGGCCCACCGCGCCGCCCAGCGTGACGGTGTTGGTGCCCGCGCGCAGGCCGTCGTTCAGCGCCAGCGCGCCGTTTTCGACCTTACAGCCGGTGACGGTGCCCTCGTTCATGCCCGCAAGGCCGCCGATGGTGACCGCCGGGGTGCTGAACCGCACGTTGGCGTTTTTCGCCAGCCTGACGTTGCGGATGGTCGCGTCCTTGCCGTTGTACGCTGCAACAGCGCCGATGCTCTCCGACGTGCCGGTGATCGTGCAGCCGCTTACACTGCTGTTGTTTTCCAGCCCGGTCTCCTGACCGATGATGCCGAAGTTCGTGGCCGTGACGCCGCCCGCCGTGCCGTTGGCCGCGGTGACGGCGGCGCTGACCTGCACATTCTCAATCAGCGCGTCTTTATTATTATTGCCCGCGATGCCGCCCGCCTCGCCGTTGGTGGCGTAGATCGGATTCTGGGCATGGCTGCAATAGCTGATCGTGCCGCCCGCGGCGTTCACGCCCGCAATACCGCCCGCATATTTTGTGCTGGCGCGCACCGAGGCACGGTTATCCACACGGGTGATTTCGGCACGGTTCGTACCGGCCACGCCGCCCGCGTAGTTGGCGGCAGTGACGCTGCCGCTGACCGCGCCGTTGGCGTTTTCAGCGCCGCAAATGCGGCCTGTATATATGCCGTTCTTCGTATTGATACCGGCCACGCCGCCCGCATAGCCGGTGGCGGTGACACTGCTTTGCAGCTTGCCGGACAGCGAAATGCTGCCGACGTTGGCACCGGCCACGCCGCCCGCGTACCGGTTGGCCTCCACCGTGCCAGTGCTGCTGTTGTTCCCCGTGCAGATGATGAGGCCCTTGCTTGCCGCAGCGTCACCGCCCAGGTTGACGCCCGCAATGCCGCCGACACAGCTGTCGCCGCGCACGGCGCAGCCCTGCGCCGGGTAGGCAGACTGAATAAGACCGCCGTTGACGCCCGCAACGCCGCCCAGATAGGTATACCCGGCTTCACGGTTGCCGAGGGACGCCGCCATGCTGCCGCCGATGATCGTGCCCTCGTTCCAGCCCGCAAAGCCGCCCGCGGCGCACTTGTGAGCCACTGTGCCGTAGTTTGTGCAGTTTTCCAGCGTTGTGTTGGGTGTGGCATAGCCGATGATACCGCCCGCCAGTGCGCCGTGCACGTCGTCGAAATCATAGCGGCCACCGGCCAGCGCGTTCAGCGATACGCCGCCTTTAAACGCGCCGTTGTTGGACGGGTTCAGGCCGCCGACGGACAGGGCGTTCTGCGTTGCGCCGTTGGTTGCATTTTGAATCGTCAGCTTCGTATTGGCGTCGTTTGCGCCGACGATGCCGCCGACGTAGATGTCGGCCTGCAGGTTGAGCTTGTTCTGAAAACCGGTCAGGATGACCTCGCCGTCCGACGTATTCGCGTCGGTGCTGTCGGTCAGCACGCCGGTGCTCTTGTCAATCGTCGGCAGCAGCGCCGTCAACGTGACGCCCGCGGGCTTGGCCGCCAGCAGACGGTTGTAGCCGATGATGCCGCCCGCGACGGCGTCGGCCTCGACGCGGCCCGAGGCCACATTGGTTATAAACGCGCCGCCGTCCGCCATGGTGAAGCCGCCCACCGGCAGGTTGGTGCCGATGACGCCGCCGACAAGCTGCTGACCCGCCACGCGGCTGACCTTCACAGTGGCGGAGGGCAGTTCCGGCGCGCAGTTCAGGCCGATCATGCCGCCGACAGCCTTGCCCGCCGCCACGATCTGGCCGCTGATGGTCAGGTTCTGACCGGAGGAGTTGGAAATTTTCGCATTTACATCGTTATAACCGGCCACGCCGCCCACGTAGTTGTTGCCGTACAGGATGGCACCCAGCGTCGGGGTGCCGTTCTCATCCCACGTCACAACGCCTTTTTTGCCGTTGCAGCCCGCGATGCCGCCGACGTAGTCGGCGCAGCCGCTCAGCTCCTTTAGCAGGTTGATGCGGCGGGTGTCGGTGGCGTTGTCGCCGGACATACGGTTGGCGCAGTTCTGCACGGTGGCTGTAGCTTTCGGGTCTTGACTGCCGCCCCAGTCGGCATCATTGACGCCGACGATGCCGCCGACGTAGGCCGCGTTCTGCCCAAAGGCCGCGACCAGACCCGTATTGGTCATGCCGCTGATTTTGCTGTTGCTGCCGTTGACCGACACGATGCCGCCGACGTAGCGGCTGCCAAAGACGTCACTGCTGTTCGTATCGTTCTGTTGTACGCCGCTGCCGGTAAAGCCACCGGCCAGACCGCCCACAAACCGGCTGCCGAGCACGTAGCCCTTGCCGGTCTTGCAGTTGTCCAGCGTAATATCCTTGCCGTAGCCGATAAGGCCGCCGACGAAATCGCCCTTGAGGGGGCTTGCGTCGGTCAATGTGCCGTTTTTGTCGAAGCCCGCCTCGACCTGCTCCTTGAGCTGGGTCTCGGTCAGGTCGCTGCGGATCACGCTTTCGCAGCCTTGCAGGGTCACGCCCCTGCCGTAGCCCGCAATGCCGCCGAAGAACTGCCCCAGCACCAGGCTGCGCGCATCGCCCGCGGTATCGCCTTTATAGTTGGCGCCCGCGCTGACCGTGCCGTTGTTCCTCAGGCCCGTCAGGCTCGGCGTGCTGGTATTTGCGCCTGTCGTAAACAGGTTGCCGACGATGCCGCCCGTGAAGCCGTTGCCGGTCACAAAGCCGTTGTTGACGATGTTCGTATCGCGGTTCGTTGTCATCTGGACCGCGTCCACCGTGCCGAACACGCCGCCCACGCCGACGCTGCGCCAGAGAGAGTTCTCGCCATCCGGCCCGGCTGCCGCGGCAGCGTAGCGGGCCTTCTCGGCCTGCTGGTCTGGCGCTGTGGTCGTTTCCACGTTTTTCGTGTCCTTGTCCACAAGCAGACCCGCCACCGTCACGTCCGACGCAACGGTCAGGTCCTGCATGACGGAATCCGTTGTTTTGGGTATGGCAACGCCGACGAGACCGCCAATGCCGCGCGGCTCGTCTGTATAATAGGTATAGCTTTTGCCGCCAGCGTTTTGCGTCTGCGCTTTGCGCTGCGTTGCGGTGGTTTTGTTGTCAAACGCCAGCGCCGCGGCCACCAGCGCACTGGTCGAGGAGTTCGTGCCGCGGGTCAGGGCGCAGTTTTCCAGCGTGCCGGTGTTGACGCCGCAGAGTGCGCCGACAGCACGCACATCGCGCCAGTTCTCGTCGTCCTTCGCCAGCGCCGTGACGAATTTGGTCGCGGTCAGCTTGAGCTGGTCTGCCTTCGGCAGCGCACCGGCGGCGACGGTCTCGGTCTTGACGTTGACCTGAATGTCCGGGTCGCGCAGTGTGATGTAAGAAATTTTGCCCTTGTTCTCGCCGATAAGGCCGACATAGTGGTCGGCCAGCTCGTCCTGCTTTGCCCTGCCGGTTTTTGCAACGGACTTGCTGCTCAATTGCAGATTGAGGATGGGCACACGGGTCGCCTTGTTGTTGGCAAGGCCCGTTGTTTTGCTCGTAAGTACGATTTTTTCGCCCAGCTCCGGGATCGTCGGCCAGGCGACAGGGTCATTGAGGGACGGCACCTTGGCCGCCGGGTACCGCTCACCCGACGCGCAGTAGACCGTGACGCCGCCGCCCGTCCAGTTCAGACCGGTGCTGTTGCTGGCCTGGGGGGTCAGCGTGTAGGTGCCCTCGCCGGCAATCTTCCAATCGGCAGACCAGCGCAGGTTGTACAGATGGCGGAAATATTTCAGGTCAGCCGTGACCGCCGTGCCGCCCTTGGCCAGCAGGGTGTTTTCCTCGTTCGTCGTTTCCTCTTTGCTGGCTGTGTAGGTATCGCTGTAGTTCTCCCGCGGCTCGGCGCGCATGGCAATGTAGATGTCCTTCGGGTCGTTCAGCAGACGGGTGATGCTGTACAGGCTCGTGGCGGCAACCTCGTCGTTCTCACACGCACGCAGCAGCGCCGCATCCGCCATGGCGTCCAGCGTCAGCACAAAGCTGCCCTTGTTGTAGCTTAACGGGAAGTAGAGTTTCTTCTCCTCGGTGCCGGTCTGCTGGCCTTCGTCGTTGTATTGGTAGATAACAACAGGCATCTCTGTGATGACCTGCTTGTTATCATCCGCCGCACCCGCGGTGTCGCGCTTGATCGTGATGGTAAACAGCGGCTTCCGATTGTCGCCGGTGTCCCCGGCGGCGTAGGCCGTGGCCGTGTAGGAGGTGTCCAGATCGCCGAGGCTGGAGTTGCCGCTCCAGCTCAGGGTCAGCGTCTCGCCGTTCGTCAGGCGGGGATTCTTGACCTTCAGCTTCGTCTGCACCAGCTGCACAACGTTGACGCGGTCCTCGGCAGAGTAGTAGCCGACAAGGCTGTCATTGCGGCGGTGGTCATAGCTGCGGTCATAAATATTCGTAGCACCGTCCTGATTGAAGCGGAGCTTATCGGATTTGGTATCGTAAAAGACCGAGTAGACCTGCCCGCTCTGCACGTCGATCTCGACGCAGATTGAGGCATTCAGCAGCGAGGCGTCGTAGATGTAATCGCCCAGCAGCTCCTTGACCAGCGCGTTATGGTTGCCCGCGGCAGCGCCCGTGCGGTCATAGTAGAGCGCGGCCACGTTCTGGTTCAGTTCGGTCTTGGTGCGGCTCACAAGGGTATTGCCGCCCGCGTCGGTCACGGTGACGTCGTTCTGGAAGTGGTCGCCCGTGTCACCCTCCTCCATGACCTGCCGTCGGAACGCATCCAGTTCCCCCGCCGTCTCCATCCGGGTCAGGGAGATCTGCGCCGTCTGGAACAGCGTGCGGGCGTTGGCCTCGTTCTTTTCAAACCGGGCCAGCCGCGTGTAGGCGATCAGCCCGCCGCCGACCAGCGCCGCCAGAATGGCCGTGATAGCCAGAACGACCATCAGCTCCACCAGCGTAAAGCCTTTCTTTTTGCTTTTTCTATTTTTATTGTACTGCACCATAGATGCTCCCGTCGTTTCTCCGGTGAAAGGTTACAATTAGACACAATACCAGATTATATATATTGGCATTATACTCGGAATGTGACGTTTTCGCAACAAATTCCGCGAGATTTCAGCAAATTTACACCAAATATAGTGGGTCAGCGGCAAGCTGTGCACGATTTTGCCATAATTTCCGTTAGCTTTGAACAAAAAGCAGAGTTTTTTTCGTGAAATTTCTTGCAAATACAGGCCCGGCACGGTATACTAAATAGCGTGTTATTATATGGTAGAGGATGTGTAGCAATGCTGGCAGCACGACTGGGCGCATGGCTGCGTCATACCGGGGAACGCTGGGCCAAAGCTGCGTTTGCGGAAAAGCTCGCCGTACTGCTGGCGCTGGGCGCTGTCCTGTATACTATTGTGACCGGCGCGGCGGAGCTGCGCTATCAGGCCCGTGCGCGGGAGGCCCTGGCTCAGGTCAAGGCTGCGCGGCTGGCGGCCAGTGCCGTGTCTGCCCAGTGCTACTCCGCCGGGCAGACGTTCGCCGACCAGACAAGCGCGGACGGCTTTGCGGACGGCATCGCTGAGGAAATCCGCACGCTGGGCTCACTGCCCGGCACGGTGACGCTTTTGCAGATCGACCCGAACGGCTACACCGTGCAGCGGCTCCTGTATCAGGAGAACGGCATGTACGCCATCTATGATGCCGACGGCGGTTACCGCGTTTTCCGCGCGGAGGACCGGCTGCAATACGGCGCGGGGGTGGGCCATGCTGCTGCTTGAGCTTCTGTTGGGACTCATTCGTTTTCTGCTGGGCGCGGCGCTGTTCAGCTTTATGAACGTCGTCGCGTGGCGGCTGCCGCGGGGCATGGACCCGCTGAAGGGCCGCAGCGTATGCCCGCAGTGCGGCCACACGCTGGGTGCGCCGGACTTAGTGCCTGTGTTCAGCTGGTTATTCTTGCGCGGGCGGTGCCGCCACTGCGGTACGCACATTCCGGCGCGGTACCTGCTGGTGGAGCTTTTGGGCGGCGTGCTGGCGCTGGGCTGCACTTGGCGGTACGGCGCTGCCTACGTCCTGCCGGGCGGGCTGTTCGGCATGAGCTGGGCCGCGCTGCTGGCGCTGGCGGTCTGCGGGATCTTGCTGAGCGTTTCGCTCATTGATGCCGAGACGCAGACCATCCCGGACCGGCTGAATCTGGCGCTGGCGGTCTGCGGCGCGGTGAGCGTGCTGCTCTCCCCTGCCGACTGGCTGCCGCACATCATCGGTGCGCTCTGCGTCAGTGTGCCGATGTTTCTGCTCTGCCTTGTCATCGACGGTGCGTTCGGCGGCGGCGACATCAAGCTGATGGCAGCCGCCGGGCTGTTCCTGGGCTGGCAGAATACGCTGCTGGCGATGTTTTTCGGCATTGTTTTTGGCGGTATATACGGCATATACCTGCTGGCCGCCAAAAAGGCAGGGAAGAAGGACCACTTCGCCTTCGGCCCGTTTCTGTGTGCGGGCATCGTGATCGCGATGCTGTTTGGCGGGCCCGTTTTGGAATGGTACTGCGCGTTTTTGTGAAGTTCAGACCGTCAAAAAATTGCATTCTTGCCTTATTGCGTGTGTAGGGGCGACCATTGGTCGCCCGTCAACTTACCGCAGCAACGCTTTTTCCGGGACAGTTGTCTTACAAAGCAAACGGGCGCGGGCGAGCAATGCTCGCCCCTACAAGAGTTTTTCGACAATCTGAAAGTTTTTAACCTGTTTTCGGAGGAATCTCCCTCATGCCACGTTTTCGTTATACTGCCACCAATGAGAAGGGCAAGACCGTCCGCGGACTGCTTGAGGCCCCCAGCGAGGAGGCGCTCTACGCCAAGCTGCGCAATGACGGCCTGTACATGACCGACGCGCAGGAGGCCCAGAAGGCCCACGCGACGTTCCGCCCGCTGAAAACCGCCGTGCTGGCGGATTTCTGCCGCAACCTGGGCACCCTGCTGACTGCCGGTGTGCCGCTGGTGCGTGCGTTCCGCATCATGGCGGACGAGCGCACCATCGACGTCCGCCAGAAGGCCCTGTACGAGGCCATCCTGAGCGAGCTGCGCAAGGGCGTGCCGCTGTCCGATGCGATGGAGTCCTGCGCACCCGCGTTCCCCACCCTGCTGCTGGCCATGATCCGCAGCGCCGAGGGCACCGGCAGTATCGACCACGCCTGCGCCCGCATGGCGACCTACTATGAGCGTGAGCACAAGATGAACCAGCAGGTCGGCAACAGCATGATGTACCCCATTATCCTGTCCGTGCTCATCGTCGGCGTTATTGCGATTTTGATGACCTTTGTTCTGCCGCAGTTCAAACCGATGTTTGACCAGATGGAGACTCTGCCGTTCCTGACCCAGCTGCTGTTTGACGTCAGCGACTTTGTCGGTGCCAACTGGCCGGTGCTGCTCGTCGCGGCGGCGCTCATCGTCTTTGGCGGCAAGCTCCTGCTGGCGCAGCCGAAGGTCCGCCGCCAGTGGGACCGCTTCATCCTGCACGCGCCGGTGGTCGGCGTGCTGAACCGCAAGATCTGCACGGCGCGCTTTGCCAGCACGCTGTCCAACCTGTACGGCAGCGGCGTGCCCATCATCACGACCCTGGCCGCGGCACGCGACGCCATCGGCAACCGCTGGATCGAGAGCCAGTTCGGTGACGCGCTGGACAGCATCCGCGCAGGCCACAGCCTGTCGGAGGCGATTGCGGGCATCGACGGTTTTGAAGTGAAGCTCTCCTCCTCCGTCGCTGTCGGCGAGGAGACCGGCAAGCTGGACAGCCTGCTGGCGACCATCAGCGAGACGCTCGACTATGAGGCCGAGATGGCGACCAAGCGCCTTGTCACGCTGCTGGAGCCCGTTATGATCGTTGTTATGGGTCTCGTGGTCGGCGGCATCGTGGCCGCGGTCATCGTGCCCATCTACCAGTCCTACGGCACCATCGGCGCGTCGAGCGGCGCGATCTAAATTCTATTCCGGGAGGCCCACCATGGCACTTCTTACCTCTTTATATCTGTGCAGCCGCACGGTGTATGCCGCCGTCGGCACGCCCACGGGCAGCGGGGCGCGCGTTCTCGCCGCCGCCCAGACCGAGCTGCCCGAGGGCTGCCTGATCAACGGCGTCATCACAAACGAGGCGGACCTGACCGCCGCGCTCAAAGAGTTTTTCACCGCCAACAAGCTGCCGATGAACCGCGTGGCGCTGATTGCAGGCGGCAGCCAGTTCATGCACCGCATCCTGACGCTGCCCGCCATGAGCGAGAAAAAGCGGATGGCCGTGCTCTCCCATGAGCTTGCCAGCGGCGGCGCCGAGGTCAGGGCTCCGCTGGACGACTACATGCTGCTCTCCCGCGATGCCAGGACCCGCGTGGATACCGTGCTGGCCACCCGCGTGGAGCAGAGCGTCATTGCCGGGTACGACGCGCTGGCCAAGGCCGTCGGCTTCAAGCTGTACAGCATCGACTTAGGGCTGGCCGCGCCGATCAAGGCCGTGCGCACGATCCCCGATTTGCAGCAAAAAACCTTCGTTCTGCTGCAATTTGACGATGACACGATCTCTGCCTGCCTGTTTGTGCAGGGGCAGTACACCTACTCGACCCGCAGCCGCCTGTTCAACCCGCGCGGCTCGGCGGAGTCCGGCACCGAGATCGCGCAGAAGCTCTCGGGCCTGATCCAGTTCCACACGACCAGCAAGAGCGAGCACCGCATTGAGACGGTCTGCTTTGCCGGCTCCACGGCGGACGACCTTGCGGTCTGCCGCCCGGGCTGTGAGGCGCTGGGCCTGCAGGTGGCCCGTTTCCCGGATTCACCCACCGTCAGGCTGCCGTCCGGCACCGCGCTGGCCGATGTGCTCTACGCGGCGGGCAACCTGATCGCACGCTGATTTTTACCTGCAAATACTTGCCCCGGGGGCTTATCATTATGGCTATGAAACAGAACAACTTTTATCTGCGCTGGCAGAAGGCCGCCGGTGCGGCCAAGTCGGAGTCCCGCAGCCAGGGCCTGCGGACGCTGGTGCCCGGCCTTGCTGTCGTGGCTGTCTCCATGCTGGGCTGGGGTGTGCTGACGCTGCACACCTCGATGCTGAAAAGCCAGCGGGAGGACATCCTGAACTGGTGCAGCGACAATACCGAGCCATACCGCGCCGCAACGCAGGATTCCGAGTCTGCGGCGCAGTTCCGCTCGCTGACCGACTATTCCGACGGGATGACCGAGCTGCTGAACAGCTACCCCGACGTGACCAGCAGTCTGCTGCACCGGGTCGAGGCTGCCGGCGGGTCCGGCATCACGATCCAGTTCACCGACTACAACGCATCGACGGGCGAGCTGCTCTTTAACGCGAACTCCTCCCAGGTCATCGACATTCCGGCCTACATCCGTTCCCTGCAGAACTGCGGGGTGTTTTCCACCGTCAGCTACACCGGCTACAAGGCCGATGACGACGGCTATTCCATCGATCTGCGCTGTGTGCTGGCAGCGCCGCAGCAGTAAAGGAGGGCGCTATGGAAATTGCACCAATGACAAGGCGCGATAAAATTCTGCTGTACGTCGTTCTGATGCTGGCGTTCGTTGTGCTTTTTGTCCGGTTCCTGCTGATTCCGGGCATTGAGAACCACCAGCAGGCCGACGCCGATCTGCGCGAGGCGCAGGACGCCCAGACCTCCATGCAGGATGCGATCATGCTGGCCGGGACCTACGCCGCCGAGAAAAACAACAACTGGGGCGAACTGCAGACCGCCAACGCCAGCTACTACAGCCTGCTGAGCAGTGACGAGCTGGACACGCTGGTGACAAGCCTGGAGCTGAACCACAATTTACAGCCAGACTCGCTGACCATCGGCGAGCCTGTGACCCAGAGCCTTACCTATTATACCGCCAGTGAGAACGCCGGACAGAGCGCTGCCCCCAGCGCAGCCGCGTCCGCCTTTGCCGGTGACGACGACAGTGACGACAGCATCACCGCCGACACCGCCGGCACGACGGCCCAGGGCAACGCCATTTTGCAGCAGATCTTAGCCTCCGACCTCATCCTGGACTATGACCAGCCGGGCTATTACCGCAGCGTGGCGATCAGCTTCTGCTGCACGGGCGAGGACAGTGATTTTCTTTCGATGCTGGACGACATGGCCGCGAACTACCCGTCCGTACAGCTTGTATCCTTCTCCATCGATACCCGCAGCTTCGCCGACACCGACGGCAGCGCCGTGACGGCCACGGCGTTCAATGTATCCCTGAACGTGATCCTCTGTGACAAAGGAGGCGTACAGCCGTGAAAAACATCCGCCTCGGCGACGTTCTGATCGAGTTCGGCTATATCACGCCCGACCAGCTGAACACCGCCCTTGCCTACCAGAAAGAGCACCGCGACCTGCGCGTCGGCCAGGCTTTGCAGGAGCTTGGCTACGTCAATGAGCGTCAGGTCCTGGAGGCACTGGCCCAGCGCCTCCAGCTTAAAATGATCGACATCGAGCACACCAACGTCGATGTGACCGCCGTTGAGAAGGTCCCGCAGGAGCTTGCGCAGAAGTACGATATGCTGCCGATTGCGCAGAGTCCGCGCGCGCTGACGATTGCCGCCAACGACCCGCTGAACTACTACGCCCTCGAAGACATCCGCCAGCTGACCGGCCTCGAACCGGAGATCGTGCTGGCCGAGCTGGAGCCGCTGCGCCGCGCCATCCGCTACTATTACGCCGAGGTCAGCGCCCGCAAGGCGGCCCGCACCGCCAACGACAGCGACATGGCCGCCGCCCAGACCGAGGATCTGGCCATCGACATGACTGCCGAGGGCGGCGATCTCGACGCGCCCATCATCCGTCTGCTGAACAGCCTCGTGCAGCGTGCCGTCACGACGACGGCGTCGGATATTCACATCGAGCCGTTCGAAGGCGAGACGAAGGTCCGTATGCGCATCGACGGCGTCATCATTGACTATGTGACGCTGCAGCGTGCTTTGCACCAGCCGCTGATCGCGCGTATCAAAATCATGTCGAACCTTGACATTGCCGAGCACCGCATCCCGCAGGACGGCCACTTCCGCGCACGTCTCGAGACCGGCCCCGACGTCAACGTCCGTGTTTCGATCCTGCCGACGGTCTTTGGCGAGAAGGCCGTTCTGCGTATTCTGTCCAGCAACACTTACATCAAAAATGCCAGCCATTTCGGCATGAACGACGAGACCTACAAGCGCTTTCTGCCGCTGCTGAACCGCCCGAACGGCATCGTCTACCTGACCGGACCGACAGGCTCCGGCAAAACGACGACGCTGTACATGGTCCTGCAGACGATTGCCGAGCGGCAGGTCAACGTCTCGACGATCGAGGACCCCGTGGAGCGCAACCTGGCCCGCATCAACCAGACGCAGGTCAACAACATTGCCGGCCTGACGTTTGAGAGCGGTCTGCGCGCCCTGCTGCGCCAGGACCCCGACGTCATCATGGTCGGCGAGACGCGCGACGCCGAGACAGCGTCCATCTCGGTGCGTGCGGCCATCACGGGCCACATGGTTTTCTCAACGCTGCACACAAACGACGCACTGTCGTCCATTGTCCGTTTGGAGGATATGGGTGTCGAGCGGTACATGGTCGCAAACTCCGTCGCGGGCCTCGTGGCTCAGCGTCTGATGCGCCGCGTCTGCCCGCACTGCGCCAAGCAGATGCCGGTCACGGCGGAGGAGCGTACCTATTTAGGGCCTGACATCCCGTTTGTGCGCCGCGGCACGGGCTGTACCCAGTGCAACGGCACGGGCTACCGCGGGCGTATCGCCATCCACGAGCTGGTCATCATCAACCGTGAGCTGCGCGAACTGATTTCTGCCGGGGCAACGCAGGCGCAGCTGACCGAGGCCGCCCGCCGCAGCCAGGGCATGACGAGCCTGCGCGAGGCCGCCCTGCAGCTCGTCCGCGAGGGCGAAACCACCCCCGAGGAGCTGCTGAAGATCACGTTCTATGAGGAGTAAACAGGAAAGCAGCAGCTGACCGCAGGGTTCTCTCCCTCCGGCTCGCAGGCTCGCCACCTCCCTCGCAGAGGGAGGCAAGGCGACTTGGCCCCCTCTGCGAGGGGGCTGTCGCGAAGCGACTGGGGGAGAGAGCCTTCCGCCACCACCCTCTTTTCTGAAAAACGAGGTACACCATGCAGATCCATGAGCTCACCGCGCTGGCGAGGAACAACAAGGCCAGCGATATTCATATCTCCGAGGGGCTGCCGCTGATGTTCCGCATCGACGGGCATCTGGCGGAGGCACCGGTCCAGCTTTCGGCGGCAGAGACGCGCTCGCTGATTTTGAGCCTGATGGACGAGGCCCACCGCGAGGCCATCACATCGGAGCGCATCGACGCAGACTTTGCGCTTGTCGCGCCCGACGGTACCCGCAGCCGTGTGAACGTCTTTTACCAGCAGGGCAGGGCCGCGGCCACACTGCGCCTGCTGAACGACTCCATCCCGACCTTGGAGGAGCTGGCCATGCCGCCCGTTCTGACAAAGCTGGCCGACGAGCCGCGCGGCCTGATCCTGGTCACCGGCCCCACGGGCAGCGGCAAATCCACCACGCTGGCCGCCATGATCGACCACATCAATAAGACGCGCAGCGACCACATCATCACGATTGAGGACCCCATCGAGTACGTCTATCAGGGCCGCTGCTCGCTGATCCACCAGCGCGAGGTCGGCGCCGATGTGCGCAGCTTTGCTTCGGCGCTGCGCAGCGCCCTGCGTGAGGACCCCGACGTCATCCTCGTCGGCGAGATGCGCGACTATGAGACGATTTCCGCTGCCGTCACGGCTGCCGAGACCGGACACCTTGTCATGAGCACGCTGCACACCATCGGCGCGGCGCAGACGATTGACCGCATCATCGACGTCTGCCCTGCCGGTGCGCAGAACCAGATCCGCGGCCAGCTGGCCGCCGTGCTGCGCGGCGTCATCACCCAGCAGCTGCTGCCGCTGGCCGTCGGCAAGGGCCGCTGTGCCGCCACGGAGATTCTGGTGGGCACCGACGCCGTCGCAAACCTGATCCGCGAGGGAAAGTGCTACCAGATCCCGAGCATCCTGCAATCCGGCGCGGCCCTTGGTATGCACAGCCTGAACGCCGACCTGGCCCGCCTTGTCAGCACAGGCCGCATCACCCGCGAGGCCGCCGAGCGCTGCGCCACGAACAAGAGCGACCTGAAAAATTACCTGTAAGCAAAATAAAAAAGGGGTATCTGCCGTTCATGCGACAGATACCCCTTCTTTTTTACTGACTCGCAGGTTCACGTTGTCAGCCTTCCCCCTTGGGGGAAGGTGCCCGAGGCCCGCCCGAGGGCGGATGAGGGGCAGCCCTGCGGTGATTTCCCGTTCGCGCTCTGCTTTTCGCAAGCTCATCCCTCATCCGGCCCTGCGGGGCCACCTTCCCCCAAATGGGGGAAGGCAAAGCTGACGCCCATTCACGGGCAAAGCCCCTCCGGCCATCGCTGCCGCACCCCTCACTTTTCTGCCCCTTCCTTCCCCTGCGCCAAAATCCTTACCAGCCACCCAGGCACGGGTGCGCCCATGGCGGCGGCGTTCTCGGCAATGGAACCGAGCTCGGTAAAAATGTACCACACCAGCACCACCGGCAGCACCACGCCGTTCACCTCAAGGCCCAGCCCGGGCAGGTTGGCAACGGCCACCGCCAGCACGGCGTCGGTCAGGGCGCATACCAGCACAACGACCACCATCCCGGCCTTGTGCCAGATGCCGGCCCGGGCGGCAGCGCTCGACCACGCGCCCCTGCTGGCCGCGGCGGCGCTGCCGCTGACCCAGTCCAGCGCCATGCAGGCGGCCCACGCCACAACAAGCCAGCCCAGCCAGCCGAACGCTGCCGTGAACGCCCCGCACACCGCCGCCACAACGGCCTTGCCGCTGACAAACAGATTTCGTTTTTCCATTAAGCATCCCTCCATTCGCTTCTGTACAGTCCGGCATCCACCAGCCCGCGGGCCCGGCAGACTTCCAAAACCGCGTCCGCATCGCCCTGGGTGACCGGCCCCACCGTGATGACCTGCATCCGTCCCGCCGCGCCGTACACACCGACAGCGTTCTCACACCCCGCATACACCGTCGGGTCCAGCCCGACGCCGCCCGCTGCGGCGCGCACCTCCAGGTGGCAGTGCCTGTACGGCGGGTCGGCCAGCGCCGCATTGCCGGTGTTGCCCATGACAGCCAGCGCGTCCCCGCTTGCCACGCGCTGCCCGGCCTTGACCAAAAGCGACGCACAGTGGGCAAAATACAAAAAGTTCACGGCGTCGGGCGTCTGCCCGCGGTCCAGCTGAACACAGACATAATAGCCCCACTCCCAGGTCTTGTCGCGCCTGTCCGTGACGATACGCGCCCGGGTCACGCGGCCCGTGATGCGCTTGCCTTTATAGTAGGGCATTCGGATCGTTGCGTCGTCCAGCCCGGCCAGGTCAAGCCCGCCGTGCCAGACCTTGCCCCCGCCGCGGGTCCAGCCCCAGCGGGCGTAGGGGCAGCGCACCTCGGTGCGGCCCGCAAAAATTCCTGTCTGCTGCATCCTCAGCCTCCTCTGCGCAGGGTGTAGATGACCTTCATCGTCTTGTCGGCGGTCTTTTCCACCGACTTCGGCAGGTCGTTGATCGTCGCCAGATAGTTTGCCCGCAGCACACGCTCGGTACGGATGCGGCTGTCGCCGTAGTAGCGGCGCAGCGGCGTCAGCGGCTCGCCCAGCACCGGCGCTGTTGTGGAAAAGCCCGACGTCGTGTTGTCGTAGCCCGCCGCCTCGCAGGAGAACAGCTCGTTCTTCCCGGTGTTCAGCACCACGGCGCGGGTGCGGTAGTAGCAGTACAGCCGCCCGTCGTGGGCGTCGGACAGGTACGCCATGTCGTCGCCGTGCATCGTCACGGCCTGCACATCGGTGGGGTCAGCCAGCGGAAAGCGATAGATCTGCTCAGCCTGGTCCTGGACCATGTAAAGGCTGCCGCCGTAGACCGTGCCGTTCAGCGGCGTGCCGCGGTTCTCACTGATGAAGGACTGCAGATCAACGCCGGTGTTGTTCGGCACGGTGTAGTCCTTTGCCGCCAGCGTTTTTCTGTCGTACTCACGTATTTTTACAACGTCCATTGCGCCAATGTAGTCAACCTCCGGCGCAGACACCAGATAGATTTTATCCGCCTCCGCGTCAAAGCAGATGCGGCAGTAGTCCTCCCCGGCGGAGGAATCCACCTGCAAAAAGTCCGCCACATTCAGCGTGTCGGTGCTCCGCAGGCTGTCCCACAGGCCGGTGGGGTCGCGGCGGAACAGGTCCAGCGTTTTCAAACCCAGCGCATGATGCCGCAGCTCCAGCATGCCCTCGTCGGCGTTCAGATACCCGGCCACGGCCTCGTCCGCCTCGGGGTCGGCGTAGAGCAGCACACCCTTCTCGTCGGTGGGGTAGGTCGTTTTGGCCAAAAGGCCCGTCAGCAGCTGGTCACCGCCCAGCGCCCCGCCAAAGCCGAGCCGGTCCGCGTTGCAGGCGGCCGCGTCCGGCGCGTCGATCATCTCGGAGTAGTACGCACCCATCGGGTGGGTCAGGCAGACCGAGCCGATGACGCCGTTGGCCTGGCTCGTCGCGAACTCATAGACGTAGGTCACGACGCCGCTCCACGGGTCGATCTTCGTCTCGGTCAAGTTGGCGCTGCCGCGCACCGTGTTTTTGGTCGCGTTGACCTGCCCGGCCATCGCCGTGCCCACAACGCCCGCGCCCGCCGGGGCAAACACTGTGGCCGGGTCGCTGCCCAGCGGCGTGTCGTACAGCAGCAGGCCGCCGTAAAACATCGTCACCAGATCCTTCGGGGCATTCGTGTACCCCTGGTCGCCGCGCCACAGCAGCATGGCCTTGTTCAGGCTGCCGCCGTAGCCGTTAAAAATGTCCGACACTGCGTTGGTGATAAGATTATCGCTCTCCACCACCTCCACCGCGCCGGTGTGCACATCGGTCAGTTCAATGCGCGTATGACCGTGCAGGGTCATTGCATCCGCTCCCTTCGTTTTATACATTGATGCTGCGTGCTTTTATTGCAATCGGCAGCAGTGTCTCCTCACATTCCAGCGTGCCGTCCCACGGCGTCTCGCTTGCCATGCCCTGCCCGGTCACGGTGGCCTTGATGCCGTAGGGCGCGATCTTCACCGTGCCGCCCGCGCAGACCAGCCGCACCGACAGCCGCGTGACCGTCCCGGCCTCCACCGACGCAAACGGGTAGAACAGCGCCAGCGTGTGTGCGCCCGTCTCCAGCCGCTGCTGCGGCGCAAAATTTTCCACAGGAACGTCGTTTATATAGTACCGCACGGTCAGCGTCAGTACCTTGCCGGTGTCGGGCGCTGCGTCCAGCAGCAGCTGCGCCAGGAACATAGCGCTCGTCTCCTCCACTGCCGTGAAGGCAATTGCCACGGCGGGCGTCTCCACGGTCTGCACCGCCAGCTCCGCCGGGTTCGTGAAGCTGTAATACACGATCCGCTTGCTCTCGGCGCTGTTCTGTAAGCGGCGCAGCGCTTTTTCCGTCGCGCCGTCCGTTGTGCCACCTAAGTAAGGGTTGCGGCCCACGCCCTTTAAGGTCTGCCGCCCGCGGTAGCGCCAGACGAAATGCGTCACGAGCATCTCGGGCGCAGTGCCGTTCTCCATCGGCAGCGCCACGCGGTCCCCCGGCTCAAACGCCGGGTCGCCGGGCATCGTCACGGTGGCCGGGACGTAGTCCAGTCTTTGCAGCGCCGCAAACAGGTTGTCGGTGATCTGCTGCCGTGTGGCGGGCAGGCCCTTTTCGGCCAGCGTCATGTTGGAAATGCGCATCGTCAGACCGGTATCCTGGCTGCGGCCCGCGGCAAAGCTGCCGTTGTCGGTCTCGATGCTCAGCGCCGCGTAGTGGCAGGCAAAATCCGAGACCGCCGCCTCGCTGCGCGCCGCCGCGGTCAGCGCGGCACAGGGCTTTTCGGCAAAGGTGCGCAGCACCAGCCGCCCCGCGCGGTCCGCCGCCGCAAAGCCGCCCACCAGCTGTGCCACGGCAGCGGCGCACTCCCGCCAGGTAGACAGGCCGTCCGTGCCGCTCAGCTGGCAGACGAGGGCAGCGTTCGGGTTCAGTGCGCCGATCTCGGCCTCGGTCTGGCCCAGCGTCAGCCCGCAGGCCGCCGCGATCTGCCCCAGCAGCGCATAGGCCGTGCCCTGCATCGTCGTACCATCGTATTTTTGCTGCAAGGCCAGAATGTTGTCATAGGCCTTGATGCTCACATACAGCGCGCGCCGCTCGGCCTCGGCCACCGTGTAAACGCCAAGCGGCACGGTCTCCCACCGCCCGCCGGGCAGCTGCAGGCCGTAGTGCAGCACGAGCTTTGCGCCGTAAAACGCATGGCGGCTCAGGTCGGTGCGCAGGTTGAGCGCCGCCTGGCCGAGGTAGGCGCAGCCAAAGGCCAGCTCCTCCCCCGTGACGCACTGGTTGTCCAGCGTCAGCGACCCGCTCATGAGGTCTGCCGCGTCCAGATTCAGCACCGTGCCGTTTGTCAGCGTCAGCGTGCCCGTCACCCGGTCGGTCCGCGTCCGCGCGCGGATCGCGGTTTTGTAGGCATCCGATACGGAATAAATTGTCACTCACCTCGTTTCCACATCCAAGTAGGGGCGGGGCATGCCCCGCCCGCAGCCATCCCATAGACGGCCTGTTGCGGTAAGGCCGCTCTCTGCCTTCTCCGCCGCAAGGGAGCACTCCCCCTCAAAACTCGATCAGATTCACCGCCACCTCCCACACGGCCTGCCCGTCGCGGGCGGCCTTCAGGTCGGCGGTGCGGTCCCCGGCGTACATCTTCGCCGTGCGCACGCCGCCAAAAAAATACTGCACGGTCATGCTGTCCGGGGCTGTGGCGTTCAGCACCTTGGCGCAGTCCGCCGTCGAGAGCGCCGCCCAGCCGGCGCTGATCTTTGCCACGCCGCCGCGCACCCGCTCCCGCACAAGAACGCCGTCCTCGGTGCGGCCCGTGCCGCTGCTGTCCAGATCGGAGAGCTGCACCTTGTACGCACTCGGCGCGGGCAGCGCCGTGCCGTCAATGTTCAGAATTTCCACGCTTCACCTCCCGCCGCTGCGCAGGGCGCGGCGATTCTGGCTGTTGGCAATGACGCTGTCCAGCAGTTCCTCGCCGATGTAAATGTTGATGGGCTGGCCGTCCGCGCTGCCCTGCCAGCCGGCCAGCGTCTCCGCCATGGCCTGCTTGATGGTCGCCAGCGGCGCTTCCACGTTCGTGCCGGTTGTCTGGTCACCGAGCATCGCCAAAAACTGGCGGTTCGGCGGGATGACCGCCCCCTGCGCCAGCGCCGGGACCGGCACCGACGCCGCGTAGCCCAGCTCGGGCAGCGCACTTTGGCTGCTGACCAGCTTGCCCGCGCCGCCCAGCACACTGCCCGCCAGGCTTTTGGCATGTCCGATGGCCGACAGCAGCCCGTTGATGGCCGCCGCAATGGCCGCGACCATGCTGCGCACAACGCCCAGCACTGTGGAGACCGCCGTCTGCACAATGGAGACGATGCGCCCCCACACGGTAGAGACCGTCGCGGCCATCGCAGCCCAGGCAGCGTCCCACTCGCCCCGCAGCACGGCGGTCAAAAAGTCGGCCATACCGCGCAGCACCGCCAGCGCAATCGTGATGCCGTCCGCAATGATGCCTGCCGCACCGGTCACCGCCGTGCCCAGCGCCGCAAACACCTGCACGGCCACGGGGGCCAGCGCCGTGATGAGCCACTGCACAAATGGGGCCAGCACGGTGTTCCACAGCGTCAGCAGCAGCGTTGTCACCGCGCCGAGGCACGCCGTCAGCTCGTTCCAGAGCGGCTGCAGGTGCGCGGTCCAGAGCGCACCCAGCAGGTCAAACAGCTGCACCAGCACAGGCTGCAGCACCTCGCTCCACAGCGCCGAAACGATGCCGACGACGTTCTGCCACCCCTGCGCAAGGCCGTCCAGAATCGGCTGGCCGTAGGCGGCCCACGCCTGCTCCATGCCCGCCCAAAGCCCCTGCCAGACCGTGTCCAGCAGCGCCAGCGCGGGCTGGACCACCGTAGAGAGCGCCGCGCAGAGCTGCTCCCATACGCCGGCTGCCGCCGCGGAAAGTCCCTGCCAAACCGCCTGCCACGCCGCGGCGAACGGCGCAAAAAATTCCTGCAGATACGCCCAGAAATCCGCCCACACTCTGCGCAGGCTCTCCAGCACGCTCTGCCAGACTGCCGTCAGGCCGCTCAGGTCGCTGCCCGCTGTACCGCTGCGGCGTGCCGCGGTGCCGGTAGTAGCTCTTGCGGCCTTCTCGGCCTTCGCCGCGGCCTCGGCGGCCTTTTTCTGCTTTTCCGGCGCCGCCGTTTTGTCCTCCGCCGGGGCGGACAGGCGGTTGATCTCGTCAAATTTTGCCAGACTGCGGGCCGATTTTACGCTCTGTGCCGCCGCAGCCCGCAGCGACACGCGCAGCTCGTCCACAACGCTGCGCGCCTGCTGCCCGGCGTCGCCCACGCTCCCCAGCGCCGCAGAAATTCTATCCAGCGCCGTGCGCAGGGACGCCGAGGGCTGCTTCAGCGTTGACAGCTCGTCAAAAGTCAATTCCGTCGTGTATCCTCACTTCCTCTCCTGAATACCCATTGCCCTGTAGGGGCCGGGCACGCCCGGCCCGCATGCTTCCCACAAGCGGCTGCTTACCGTACAGCGCACATTTCCTGCACGTCAGCCTCATCCTCCCAGCAGCGCCAGCAGCCGCCTTTTCTCCGCCTGTTCCTCGGCGCTCTCCACGCCCCGCAGCTCCACCACGGCGCGGTGGGTGCGGTAATAGTCCAGCTCCCAGTTTTCCAGCCGCTTGCCGCGGCGCAGCTTATCACGGATGGCCACCACCGTCGCAAAGCTCCCCTCGCCGATGGCATCGAACCACGCCAGAAAGCTCCACCAGTGCAGGTAGGGCAGCGTGCGCACATCCTGCCCCGCGGCCTTGCTGATACCCGCGGCGATCAGCGGTGCGTCCTGCTGCCAGTCCATCAGCCGGGGCGCACAGGGTCCGCCGTCGGGGCGCCCCGCCTGCACAAATGTTGCCATTGCTTCACAGGCTTCTCGGTATTGCACTGGCGGCATGAGCGAAAAATCCCGGTAGAACAGCGCCA